>Ga0208849_1000037_pt1 | contig 130260 bp, 114 predicted proteins | sample NGESurdeep072012_10_FD_184470 | JGI IMG/M metagenome (GOLD analysis project Ga0208849, IMG submission 184470) | Arctic peat soil microbial communities from Barrow, Alaska - NGEE Surface sample 53-3 deep-072012 (SPAdes) | ecosystem: Environmental > Terrestrial > Soil > Wetlands > Peat ... | reverse complement strand
ACAACTTCGCCCGCCCCCATGGTAGCCTCGGATACGCTCCACCCATCAGCCGCGCTCCGGCCCCGAAAGGTACAACGTCTTGAGGGATCACAGGTGGCCCACCTTTACGTTTTTTGTAAAGGTGGGGATTCATGCTGCGTGCACCGGATTTTCATCTTTGCCTCGCCCCATTGATTTATTCGCACCGCGCCGTCTTCTCCGAAAGCATAACTCCGATAGCTGCTCCAAGGCCACTGCTCCGGTTGCTGGACCAGCCCCCGCTTCACCGGATTCTGATGCATATAGCGCAGCTTCTCGATCCGTTTGCGCGCCGTGAACACGTTGAAATCATAGAAACGTTTTTGCCACACGTGCTCTGCGCCACCCTCAAACAATTCCCGCTGAGCGGCCACTCGCCGCCGGCGCAGCGTTTTCAGAACACGGCGCGCGAAGCCTTGTTTTACCGCCTGCATCACGCGCGACGGATCGCCCACCTCCGGCTCGCTGATCAATAAGTGAATGTGGTCGGGCATGACGACGTATCCCACGACGACAAAGCGATATCGCTGGCGCACTTGTTCGAGCACGGCGAGGAATAAATCACGCCGCTTCGGCTTGCCCAGCCAAGGTTGGCGATGGTAGCAACTGCAATTGATAAAATGCAGATCGCTGGTTCCGTAATAGCGCGTGGGGTGGTTGGACACAAAACGAGCTTACGGATGCGTGGAAGGAAAAGCTGTGACGACTGACCTTATCGCCTCCCACCTTTACAAAAAACGTAAAGGTGGGCCAGCCTCCTGGCCGCAGCGCCATCGAGCGGCAATTCCCGAGCCGCGCTTGGCCGCTTGCGAACAATGCGGTTCGCCGCCAGCGTTCCATGGTGGTGATTCTCTACGAAGGAAATGCGAAGAGACTGTAAAAACCGCACGGGCCCTTGCGCCAGTGCGTTTTCGGGGCGCAAATGCAGGCGCAAGTCCTAAGAGCGCAGGGATTTATCCCGCTCGATTCCTCGTTTATGTTGATTATTTCCTCATTTTCCCGCCTTTTAAAATACTTCTTGACAACATAATTGAGTAACGATATGGTTACGCATCATGCGTCACCGTTCGGTTACATATTCATCGGATGAAATTTTTGGCGCTTTGGCCGACCCCACCCGCAGGGCGATGCTCGACATGTTGCGGCTCGGAAGCCAACCCGCCGGGCGGATCGCGCAATCGTTTCCGGTTTCGCGTCCGGCAATCTCCAAGCACTTGCGCGTTCTGCGCCGTGCACACTTGGTCAGCGAGAGGCGCGACGGAAGACATCGCCTTTACTCTCTAAATCCGGAGCCGATTAAATCTGTGGATTCGTGGGTGGAGCAATATCGGGTTTTCTGGCAAAGCAGTCTGGAGAATTTGAAGGCATTTGTAGAAGCAGAGTACTCCAAAGAAACATCCGGCAAGACGAAGCCGGGAAAAAAGTGATTGAACTTGCGAAGAAGAAATACAGCACATCAGAAATAAATAAAAAGGAGACGTTATGGCTATGGCAACTATAGTTCCGGATCAAGACACAATCGTTGTAGAAATGTTCATCGCGGCCCCGCCGCAGCGCGTCTTTGAGGCGATCAGCGATCCCAAGCAGATGTCGCAATGGTGGGGGCAACGCGGAAACTATCGCATTAGCAGCGGGCACACGGACGTGCGTCCGGGCGGTAAATGGTTCAGCGCCGGTGTTGGCGCCGATGGAAGTCCGTTTCGCGTGGAGGGAGAGTATCTGGAAGTGGATCCTCCGCGCCTGCTAGTGCACACATGGGAGCCGAGTTACGAACCCAGTCTCAAGAAGACAGTAGTGCGTTGGGAACTCGAACCGCGCGGCGTCCACGGTCTGCATCAGGCTGGCGTTCACAAGGCTGGGACGGGCACAAATGTAACCATCCGCCATAGCGGATTCGGCGGCAACGCGAAGTCAGCCGAGGCTCATAAGGAAGGGTGGAAGCGGGTTCTCGGATGGATGCAGGCGTTCGTGGAAAAGGGTGAAACCGTGGATACGCGCTCGTAATACGGGCATACTGGGAATAACGAGGAAGGGTACGCAGGTCTCGCAGCATTTGCGAGACCTGCGCATAGTCGTCGACACACTGTCGATCTGTACTCGAGGAAATGCCTACTGTTTTAACTCTGCAACGAAACGCAAGCGAACATAGTCGGCGGTCCAGTGGCCTTTTTCATCGCAGAGCACTGGACGCAGCCTTTCCACCACCTCAGCTATTGCGGCTTTGTATTCCGGTTCTGGAAGATTCTGTATGAATGACATGCAAAAAGTTTCAATCCAGTCGGCCATTCCGGTTGGAAGCGGAGTGGGACGTGGAATTAACTCGATATAGTTGACAACGAAGCCGCCGGCTTCGAGCCGGGTGCGATAGTCATCCACCGTTGGGTAGTACCAGGGAATTAGCAAGGTCGGATTGACGACCTTGCGGCGTTCTAAGGTCGAGAGTAATGCCACGGTGATTGCGGCTACGTTGCCGTGTCCCCCCATTTCGCCGGCGAAGCGTCCATTTGGTTTCAGGGCGCGATTCACTCCCGCAATCACCGCATCGGGATCTTCTTTCATCCAGTGCAACGCGGCGTTGCAGAACACCGCGTCAAATTCGCGGTTAAAGTCGAGGTGATACGCGTCGGCTACGCGGGCGTCGAGGCCTCGACGCATGGCGGCTTCGACCATGTCTTTTGAGCTGTCAACTCCAACCACGTGGGCGCCAAGCGCTGCAATCTTTTCGGTGAGCACGCCGTCTCCACAACCCAAGTCGAGAACTCTCTCGCCGGGGCGGACCTTCAGCAGATCGAGGACAGGCTGTCCGAGCGCGGGAACGAAGTGCGCGTTCTCGGCGTAACGATCGGCCCTCCATACCTGGCGCGGTGGAATAGTTGTATCCATATCGTTAGGGGATTATATTTCCAGCTTTTGTTGGACCGCCTCTTCCACTCTGCGTAACACTTCATCTTCTGACATGCTGGTGGAGTCGAGCATCAGCGCATCGGACGCTGGAACTAGCGGGGATGTTGCTCTTGTGCGATCGCGGTGGTCGCGGTCTCGCAATTCAGCGGCAGTTGTCGCGGCTAAATCTCCGCGCAGGTTTTGTTGTTGCATCCGGCGCTGTTCGCGGACGACGGGGTCAGCATCGAGAAAGATTTTGACATCGGCGTCGGGAAATACTTTGGTTCCGATGTCGCGTCCCTCCATGACAATCCCGCCGGCGTTGCCGAGTTCGCGTTGATGCGAAACCATCCATTGGCGCACTTTGGGATGCACCGAAACCCGCGATGCTCCTTCGGTCACATCGCGCTCCCGCACGCGCTGGGTTACATCCTTCTTGTCGAGCAATACACGGTTCCCCCCCAGGAAAGGCTGGAGTTCAATGCTGGAACCCTCCGCCAACTTGTAGAGTGCCAGTTCGTCGTCGAACGAAACGTCCCACTCAATGGCTTTGAGTGCGAGGGCCCGGTACATGGCGCCGCTCTCGAGATTGATATATCCGAGCTTTCTGGCCAGACGGGAGGCAATTGTACTTTTGCCCGCGCCGGCGGGTCCATCCACGGTGATGATGAGTTTGCGAGGGTGGGAGTCGGAAGACACTGCGGAAAACATCTTACACGGACAATGTGGGGCGGACACTCTTGTCCGCCGATTTTGATTTGTGTGAAGAGGTCAAGATCAACCCCAACGGCGGCGGACAGAAATGTCCGCCCCACATATGCAGAGCTAGCCCAGAACTCGATTGAGGAATCCCCGTACGCCGGTGTACCCCAGTAATCCCACGCAGAGCACCAATGCTGTCAGCGTAGCCCACACTGGCATGTGCGGGGCTTCGGGAGTCAGCGCGATTCGTAAGCCCTCGCTCATATAGACGAGAGGATTGATTAAGACAGCGATTTGCAGCCAGCGAACGCTGTGCAACGCGGCCCACGGATAGTAAACACAACCAAAGAATGTAACTGGAACTACGACAACTCCAAACATCAGGGCGATATGCTGCGGTTTCACGATCGTTCCAATGGTGAGGCCTACCGCGCCCGAGGCCAAACTGGCGAGCAAAACGTTGCCGATCAATACGGTCCAACTGTTTACGTGGACGTGCACCGGTGTTGCCGGAATGAAGTAGATCATGGGAAAAACAACCAGAGCAGCCACGACGCTTTGAAGAGAACTGAAAACGATTTTCTCGATAGCCACCAAGCTGACCGGTAACGGCGACATAACGCGATCTTCGATCTCGCGAGTTGAACCGATTTCAAATGAAAGCGGAAGCGCGACTCCCATGATTCCCTGAACGAAAATTGCGACGGCAACTAATCCCGGCAAGATTAGCGTTCCGAAACTTATTCCCCTGGTGTTTTGGAAATCTTGGCCCATCTTGGGGAAAAGATATGTGAACACGAAAACGAACATGAGCGGATTCATTACGGTGCGCACCATGAACGCAATAAACTCCCTGCGGAGGACGGAAATATCCCGCACCATCAGTCCCCAGAAAGCGCGGGCATAGAGAATTGAATCACTCACGCAGGTCCCTCCCCGTCAGCTTGATAAATACGGTTTCCAGCGTGGTCTCACTAATGGAAATATCTTTGAGGCGCGGTCCCGTCACTTCGATGATTCTTGGCAGCAGGCCATCAAGATTGTCCACGAATATACGTACGCCTTGTTCGGTGGATTCGACACCCTTTACGCCTGCCAGCTCGCCGAGACTGCGCTCAAACGTCGAATCGCTTTCGTTCCGGAGATGAAGGCTGATCACTTTCTGCGCGCCGACGCTGCTCTTCAGATTCGCGGGCGTGTCGCAGACTAGGATTTTTCCGTGATCAATGATTGCCACGCGGTTGCAAAGTTCGTCAGCCTCTTCCATGTAATGGGTCGTCAAAACGATGGTGATGCCACCGGAAAGAAGCTGACGAATGCTGTCCCATAGTGCCAGGCGGCTTTGAGGATCAAGGCCGGCGCTCGGCTCGTCGAGGAAAAGAATCTCCGGCTCATGGGCGATGGCACGGGCAATCTGAACTCGCTGGGCGAGTCCGCCGGAGAGTTCGCGGACGAACGACTTCGACCGCTCCGTGAGGCGAAACATTTCCAGCAATTCGTTCGCACGCTTAGAGGCGGTTACGGATGTGTATCCAAAGTAGCGGCAATGGAAATACAAGTTTTCCCAAACGGTGCATTGGCGATCGAGCGTGTTGTATTGAGGAACCACGCCCATGTGCTTACGAGCCTGGGCCGGTGTTTCGACTACGTTCAATCCCGCAATTTGGACGGTCCCAGATGTAGGCAGAGTCCGCGTCGTGCAAATGCTGATGGTGGTGCTTTTGCCGGCGCCGTTCGGTCCCAGCAGGCCGAAGAGTTCTCCGCGCTGGACCGTGAGGTCAATATTGCGAACGGCTTCGACGGGAACTTTCCCCGCATAGCGCTTCGTCAAACCGCGGATGCTGACGATGTGTTCGATGCTATCGGGCATAAAGGTTTGCGAAATTATACGTGGATGGACCCGGGAACATGAGCGCGAACTTATTTTTGCGCGGGGGCAATCGAATGCGACGTAACTTGAGCTGTCGTGACTTGAACCAGCGACCTATTTCCAACACGAATGTATTCCAGTTCTCGGGCGTTCAAGAGGACGTTAACGGATTCCTTCACTCGCGAGCGTGGCACAAAGTTTCCGAAAAAGTTATCCAGTTCCTGTTGGTCGGCGGCGATAACGCAATCCAAATATTTCGAAAGCAGCGCCGAAAGCGCTTCGCCGACGGAGAGATTCATTCCTTCTCGCACTGCATCAGGCGACCAGCGATAGAGCACGTCCCAGAAAGAGCCCTCGCGCGGATTGTAGTCCACGCGGCTGATTCTCAGCTTCGCTCCCAGTTCGCCGAGAGCGCGGTCCAGGGCCGCAATGGAGACGCTTCCGCCCAGCATCTCTTGCATCTTTTGTTTTGAAATTGGACCGGCGCGCTGGATAACTCCGAAAGCATCGCACGCAAGTTGCGAATATTCTGAGCGATGTCCAGGCTTCGGGACATGCTTGGGATTTCGTTCTCCGATCAAAGCATAGAAATAAGGGAAAATTGACCCTGCTACTAGGAAGGCATTGTTGTCGTCAAACCGATTTGCTTCAAAAGCATCGCGCTCGCGCAACAATCGCACCATTAAATCGGTGGCCTGCTGCGCACGCGGATCGGCGAAAGCATGCTGCCACGTCGGAAGTTTTTCATCCGAACCGGCCCACGCGCCGATGAAAGTTGGAGCCAGAATCGCGGGAGTGTGCGGATACAAAATGCAGAAGCCCACCTGCTCAAGAAACGAACGTGCATCTTCAAGCGTGCGCACGGGGCGACCGTCCAGGTGCCACTTCTCGCGTCGAAGCTGTGTGAGTTCTTGTTCAGTCATAAAAAGCAGCTTCTCGCTATTAGCTCTTGGCTTCTAGCTTAAACCGCGACAATTCGGTTTGACACTCTGCGCTGGGCATTCGGCGCTCGGTCTTGCGGAAGCTTGTCTGTAGCTTCTGCCTATGGCCGCACGCCAAAAGCTAGATCCTCTTAAACGCCTTCTGGATATCTTTCATTGAGTATCGCAGAACTACTGGCCGCCCGTGGGGACACGTCATCGGACATTCCGTCTTTGCCAACTCTGCGAGCAGCCACTCCATTTTATTCTGCTCCAGAGGCATGTTGACTTTGATTGCGGCATGGCACGCGACGGACGCGGCAATACGGGTGCGAACTTTTTCCAGATTGATTGCCTGATCTTCGCGCAACAACTGATCGAGTAATTCGTGGAGCATGTGTTCAACCTGTGAGCCGTCAATGCCAGCAGGTGCAACTTTTATGGCAATGCTTCTTGCTCCGAAGGGCTCGGCTTCGAAACCATTCTTTGCGAGTTCGTCCGATATGTCGCTGAACACCGCTTGTTGCGCTGGCGAGAGTTCCAGTAACAATGGCATCAGCAGATGTTGGCTTTCTACTTTTTTGGTCGCAAGTTGATTCAGTATTCTCTCGAAAAGTACTCGTTCGTGAGCGACGTGCTGGTCAATAATCCAGAGCCCTTCCTGATTGACGGCTAGAATGAACGACTCGCGAATTTGGCCGAGCGGCTTAAGTGTGGCGAGGGATGGCGCAAGTTCACTTGCCGGTTCCGGCTCGTCAACGATGGGCGGAGCGCATCCCTCCATGAGAGCAGGCATTGGTTCACGGGCGAGAGAGACGGCGGCATTTCCTTCCCCGCTGATTCCGCCGTCGAAATGAAATCGTTCGTTTAGCGGGGGAACGACTGGCGCTTGCAAAACGAAATTATGCGATGGAAGCGGCGCGCCTTCGGTCTCCAGCGGACGCGAAAGCTCCGAAGGAAATCCTCCGGGAGTTAAAGACGGACTCGCTGTCGGCCGCGCAGAAATCTCTGACGTGAACTGCGGAACCGGACGCGCCTTCATCAGCGCTGCACGGACCGAATCCCGCACGAAATCGTGCACTACGGTGTTCTGCCGGAACCGGACCTCAGTCTTCGAGGGATGGACGTTTACATCCACTTCTTCAGCAGGCATTTCGAGAAACAGCAGAACAACGGGAAAAACTGTTGGGGGCAGAATATTACGGTAAGCTTCGGTGATCGCGTGATGGATAAGGCGATCGTGAATGAGGCGTCCATTCACGAAAATGTAAATGGAATTGCGATTGAGCTTTTGAATTTCAGGCTTCGAAACAAAGCCATGCAGCCGCAATTCGCCGGGGTCCTTGGGGGCTTCGTCGGCCTCGCTCCGCCGCCACGGAGGCGGTTGCGGCAATCCCATATGCGCGAGAGGCTGTGCTGCGGTTAAAGGCAACAATTGATCCAGGATCTCTTTGCCGAACACCTGATAGACGCGCTCGGTATATCCAGCTACAGGCGGTGCAATGAGCATTGCATTCGTCGCCGAGTGCAATTCAAAATGCTTATCCGGATGCGCCAAAGCATAGTGGGTGACCAGGGATGCAATGTGCGAGAGCTCGGTGGACTCGGCCTTCAGAAACTTCTTGCGCGCTGGAGTATTAAAGAACAAGTCGCGAATCGTGATTGAAGTCCCAGACGGGAGTCCGGCCTCTTCAATTTTGAAGATTTTGCCGCCATTGATTTCGATAACCGTTCCAGACGATTCCTCTCCAGCGCGAGTTTCGAGGCGCAGTCGGGAAACGGAAGCGATGGATGGCAGAGCTTCCCCGCGAAAACCCAGCGTCGTAATGCTGAGCAGGTCCTCCGCATTTTTCATTTTTGAAGTGGCGTGGCGCTCAAAGGCCAGCATGGCGTCGTCGCGCACCATGCCACAGCCATTGTCGTTGATCTGAATCAGCTTCTTGCCGCCAGCTTCGACCTGGATCTTGATGCGAGTAGCGCCAGCGTCAATCGAATTCTCCAGCAATTCCTTCACCACGGACGCTGGCCGCTCCACAACCTCGCCCGCAGCGATTTTATTGGCAACGGTTTCGGATAGAACGTGAATACGCCCCATGGATTTTGAAAATCAGCACTCAGCACTCAGCACTCAGCAGACTCGACTGAATGGTGAGTGCTGAGTGCTGAGTGCTGAATGCTTTCCTGGCATTACACTCCCGGCTTTTTCAGTTGTTGCTTCCATCCCAGGACGCGCGCTTTATTCCCCTCTTCTTCCGCCTCCGGAATCATTCCCTTTTTCTGATACAGCACGGAGAGGCTGGTGTGCGCCAGAACGTCGTCAGGATCAAATTCAGCAATTCTCTTCGCCACCGCGATTGCTTCGTCAAAACGGCCTAAATCCTGCAACGCGCGTGACATGCCATGCATGGCCTCGGTAAAAGTCGGATCGGCGCTGAGGGACTTCTGATACTCCGCCACCGCAGCCTGATGATCGCCGTCAGCGACAAAATCCAACGCAGCGTAATAGTGGTCTTCGGCTGTCTGGCGGTCGTTTTGGTCCGTCACGAATTTCTGAGAATCCTCAAAGGAAAGTGCGATTCTAGCATGTGCCGATTAGCTCTTAGAGGACGCCCATGCATGACTGCCGGTTGCAATATTATGACCGGTAATTCTTGGAACGCACCTTTATACTGAGCAGACCGTGATTTCCATATTGCGATTCCTGTCGAACGCCACCCGGGGCCATCGCCTCACACCGTGGCGCAGCCCTTACTTGCTGTGGAGAATCGAAACCTATTGCGGTGTAAGGATGCAGCAGATCGGCTTTCTGGAATTCTGGGAATTTGCTTGGCGCGAGCGCACGCACCTATGGCGTTTTCTCAAATGGACGGCTGAGATGGAGCGCTACGTCCATCCGAAGGCGAAGACTTGATGACGAGGGCGAACTGGCAAATTCCCGCCGTTCGCCCTCGGGGATACGAACTGGCCAGCTTTACTTATGGCCAGGGACGTAGCTCAAGTCGGGGCGGTAGCGAATTGTTTCCGTCCATTCGCGTTTAATGCTCTGATCCACGGAGTGCATCAGTGCCTCCGCATCGTGACGCCCCACGGCCTTTTCCAGCATTACGGGGAATTCCGGTTCCGGACCCGCCAAGTCTGCCCAGCCGTTCATATAAATCAGCAGCACGTAGTGGGGGCCTTCCCCGCCATCCTGCAACTGGTACCAGGTGTAGTTGGTAGCCCAGTTTGCCTTGTTGATGGCATCGGTGATTTTGCGAATTGCGTCGTTGAAATCCCTGTCCGACCCGGGTTTCAGTAAGAAATGATTTACCTGCGCCAGTTTCGGGGGTTCCTCATCTTTTGGCGACCGGCTCACATCTTTCATTACCTCCCATATGCTGGCGGTTGTTGAAGCGGCGTAAGGAGCGAGATTGGCTGCCCCGTCAGCAGTATCTGCGGTCCCCATCTTTTCTTCCCAGGCATCGAGGTCCTTCCAGGAATGGCCAAAGCTCGTTGAATAGTACGACCCGGTAGATTCCCCAGTTTCAATCTGCCACACCGACCAAGTCCAGGAGTCATTCTGTTTCCGGTGAAAATCCATGTGGCGCTTTCGGCCTTCTTCCAATTGCTTGATCATGCCCGGCTTCGGCATGGTGGCATACACCCAGCCCACATCGGCGGACTTGTCTTGACCGAATGTTCCCGGCACAATCGAAGCAACAAAGATAGCTAACAATACCAGCGCTGCTTTGCGCATAAAGATTCTCCTCTTTAATGGAAAGTCCTTGTCTTCGTCTTTCATCATTCGAAATAGATTGGGATAAGCGACAGAAAGACAGGCGGGCGCAAATCTACTCTTGCAATCGGTGGCCGTCAAGGCGAGTGTTGACGAATGTTGACGATTCGAAGGGAAAACTTTTGAGCGACTAGCGTCCGGGGCTGCCGAAAAAAGTGGAGATTGACTGGATAGGTTGGCTACGTACCGCTGCTGGTTGCGGCTGCGCCTTCCAAAACAACATTCACTTCCGTCCCTTTTCCGGAACCGATGACCTGGAAAGCTGAACTGCGGTTAGCCGCGATTTCCAAATATCCCATACTTCCAGGGATAGCAAAGATCTCTCCAGGAGCCCCATCCGCATAGGTGGCCCTGACGTCCGTGATCTCCCGCTTTCCAATCATAATTTTGAACGGCGGCGGTTGAGGCTCGAACAGCATGGGAGCGTCTTCGGCAGTAATGTTGGTGACAAGATTCCCAAAGCGATCCACCTTGAGAACAACTCCGCGCAACGTGTTTCCATTGACTGGTTTTGGTTTCGGAGTGTTAAAGCGAACGAAGTCAGTAATCTGTGGACCAAATTTATCCGCTTCGACGCGTTTTGCCAGGTAAGCGGCGACCGGCGAGAAGACATCCCGCGCATGGAAAGTATTGCTCACGTTTTCAAGAAAATAATGTTCCGCGGTGACGTGATGCACATGCAGACGCTCTTCGCGCGCATAAATTAAAGAGAGAACACCATTGTCCGGAGCCACGAAGTGGTGCCGTTCCGTGCTGGCAATGATGGGGCGGCGATCTGTGCCGACGCCGGGGTCAACAACCACCACATGAACGGTACCAGCCGGGAAGTATGTGTATGCCTGCGCGATGGTCAATGCACCATCAAGAATGTCGAATGGCTGCACGGAATGGCAAATATCAACGATCTCCACATCTGGAGTGATCCCGAGAATCACACCTTTCACTACACCCACGAAGTGATCGTTGAGCCCGAAGTCGGTCGTCAAAGTAATGATTGGGCGTTTTGCCACAGATTGCCTCTATGCGGGGATTTCTCCGGAAACTCGAAGGTAATCTGCCTAGAGTAACAAGTCAACGCACGGGGGTAATGGACGGGTAATAGTCAGGAAGCGGGAGGAGCGGGGTCGTCCGCTACAAGTCCTTTAGGTTTTTCGGGACGCATCAGCGGGAAGAAAATCACGTCGCGAATAGTATGGGAATCGGTTAGGAGCATGGTCAGGCGATCTATCCCGACCCCGACGCCTCCGGTTGGCGGCATGCCATAGGAAAGCGCTCGAATGTAGTCTTCGTCCATTTGGTGCGCTTCCTGGTCGCCGCGTTCACGTTCGCCCAATTGTTGTTCGAAGCGGCGGCGCTGTTCTTCGGGATCGTTCAGTTCGCTGAATCCGTTTGAAATTTCCATCTTACCCGCGAAAATTTCGAAGCGTTCCACCCAATCAGGGTCATCCGGCTTGTTCTTGGAAAGTGGAGAAATGGCAGCGGGAAATTCATAAATGATGGTCGGCTGAATTAAATGCTCCTCGACGACGGCTTCGAATAAATTTGCAATAGTCTTTCCCGCAGGCTCGTTTGGATCGAACGCGATATGAGCGTGGCTAGCGTTAAACTTCTGCACCAGTTCGGTTACTTGTTCTTTTGACTGAAAACTCGACGGTTCCGGTTTTCGTCCCGCCGCCTCCGGCCAGTAATGAATAATCGCCTCGCGCATGGTCATGCGGCGCCAGTTTGAGCTACTCCAATCTATTTCGTCTTCGCCCCATTTTGTTTTTGTTTCTCCGGTCACATCAATTGCGGCGCGTTCGATTAATTGCTGCGTCAGGTCCATTACTCCACGAAAATCCGTATAGGCCTGGTAAAACTCTAGCATTGTGAACTCGGGGTTGTGCCGGGTGGAAATGCCTTCGTTTCGGAAATTCCGATTGATCTCATAGACGCGATCAAAGCCGCCTACGACAAGTCGTTTAAGATAAAGCTCGGGGGCGATTCTAAGAAAAAGGTCAATATCCAGCGTGTTGTGATGAGTCACAAAAGGCCTGGCTACCGCGCCACCGGCGATCGGTTGCATCATGGGAGTTTCGACTTCGATAAACCCCGTGGAATCCAGAAATCGGCGCATGGACTGCACGAGCTTGCTGCGTTTCAGAAATACTTCGCGAACCTCGGGATTCATCACCAGGTCGAGGTATCGCTGCCGATAACGAAGTTCGACCTCGGCGAGACCGTGCCACTTCTCCGGCAATGGCAACAGATCTTTGGAAAGAAAAGTGATTTCATCCACATGTACGCTGAGTTCGCCTGTGCGAGTTCGGAAAAGATATCCTGCAACGCCGATGTGATCGCCGATGTCGAGCAGTTTGTACAGCTCGAACCCCTTTTCGCCTACGGCATCTTTTTTTACGTAGATTTGCAGCTTCTGCCCGCCCTGCTGAATATGGGCGAACCCGGCCTTCCCCATCAGACGAATCGTCATGATTCGGCCGGCAACCCGAACATTAGCGCGGGTGCCGTCCATTTCTTCCGCCGTTCTTGATGTGAACGCATCTATGATGGCGGGGACGGTGTGAGTGAATTCGTAGCTGCTGCGGTAAGTTGGCTGTCCGAGAGCTTCGATCTGTTTTAGCTTCTCGAGCCGAAGCTCATAGATTGTTTCGTCGAGTGGCAATGATTCCTTCTTGATGGCCGAGATGAAAGATGGAAGGCCCGATTATAAACAAACGCCGCTGTTAGAGTGATGCATCCCGACGGTTCTTGTAGGGGCTGTGACTTGGCGATACTATCGGAAGTCTGGAAACTGGACGAACATGGTTAGCCGATGGTGCTCCAAATTACGGCTGTTGGCTTTCGTATTTGATCGCGATTGGTGAACCAGAGGGAAGGACGCCAGAATGAACGCATCGTTGAAATCAGGTCAAGCGGACGAATCAAGCCAGACGGGACCTTCGACCGAATCCTTTTCGGCCAGCCGGTGGACGAAGGGCAATTTTATATTTCCGACGCGCATCGTGGTCACCCCGCAGCGTGTCAGCCGCGTTAAATCCCGTCTGTTCGGGAGCAATGATGAGAGCATTGCGATACCTCAGGTTGCTTCCGTGCAGATTGCGACGGGCATACTTTGGTCGGAAATCAGGATTGACTCGACCGGCGGCACCAATCCCATCACCAGCCATGGGCACCGGAAGAGGGATGCGATACGAATCCGCGAATTGATTGAGCTGCATCAGGCTCAATCGGCTGGAAATGTTCGCCAGCCCGCTTCGTGACTGCCTTTCTGACTTAGGACCGCTCTTAAGATTCCCCGAATGCTTACCCACGCGCCGAATTTGTTTAGCAGCCCCGAGTATTTGCTATCGCTTCCCATTGTTTTGCTGGCACTGTTTGCTGCCGGGACCATGCTATTGGATTCCGTTGTTCCGCCAGAATGGAAATGGATAAACGTAGCAACGGCGATGGCCGGTGTCTTATTTTCCGCTGCCGGGGTCATGAGAATTCAATCCATTCAGGCACAACTCGAAGGCTCCGGCCGCCGGCTGGAGTGGGCCTTTGGACATTCCGTGCTCATGGATCATTTGTCTATTTATTTTTACTACCTGTTTTTGGTCAGCGCTGCGATCACGATCCTCATGTCTGTCCGCCAAGTTCAAGTTCCAGGCGTTCAGCAGGGCAAGATATACGCGCTGATCTCGCTTTCAGTCGCGGGAATGATGTGTATGGCGTCAGGCTTCGACATTGTGATCATCTTCGTCGGGTTGGAGCTGGTGAGTGTTAGTACATATCTTCTGGTTGGATGTTTAGCCAAAGATCGTGGAGAACGTGAGACAGGACTTAAATATTTCCTGCGGGGGGCATTCTCGTCGGCTGTGTTTGCGGGTGGCTTGAGCCTTTTGTATGGCCTGACGGGCAGTACCAATCTGCAGTTGATTTCCCAGGGCTTAAAAAATATCCCGCATGATCGCTCGATGCCTGGCAGTCACGCGCTTGTGATCCTTGCGGTTGCTCTCACCACTGCGGGCTTAGCCTTCAAAATTGCCGCGATGCCATTTCACCGCTGGATGCTGGACCTATGCGAGGGATCGCCAGCCAGCATCGCTGGATTTATTAGTGTCGCATTTCAAGTAGCAGGATGGGCAATGTTACTTCGCATTCTCCTGTGGGGACTGTACTCGGTACGCGCCGAATATTTGCCGATGCTGATTACTGTCGCGGTGCTGTCAACAGGGGGGGCAAGCATTGCGGCTCTCGTGCAAACAAGTCTCACGCGCTTGTTCGCGTATTCATCCATTACGCAAGGAGGATTCATCATCTTCGGATTAATTTCCCTCGCATCCGTGCAATACCCGGCGCCCGCCTTTTTCGAAGGGTTCAAGGGAATTCTGTTTTACCTGCTGGCTTACACGTTCATGAATCTGGGGGTATTCGCCATCGTTGCTTCGTTGCAAGCGCCGAGCCTGAGACGGAACCGAAGAAGAGATGAAATCGAAAACATGGCGGGACTTTTTTACCGCGACCCGGCAATAGCAATTTTCATGGCTATCTTTCTATCCTCGTTGGCTGGCATGCCTTTATTCGCGGGTTTCTATGGAAAGTATTTTATTCTGCACAGCCTATTCGCAAGCGGGCACTATGTTCTCGCCGCATTAGCGATTGTGTGCTCTCTCGTCGGTCTTTACTACTACTGGCGCATAGGGCAAGTTATGTTTATCCGTGACCCAGCCCTAACGCCGGCCTGGACGGGAGTTCCGGTGCGTATCGGGATCGGAGTCGCCGCCGTTTTCACGGTGATAATCGGAATTTATCCGAGGCCATGGGTTCAGGCGATTGAATGGTCATTGCGACTGACTTAGTCTTCCGATTCAAGTATTCTGATGTTGTCAGGCAGCTTCCGGCGATTGCGATGAGTAGGAACGATTCTGATGCCCTCTTCTGACGATGATTCCGCCGACAAAAAGAGTGCGTGGGTCCAACTGGCACGCTATAGTCAGTTGGCTTTCATTTTTCCGGCCGCGACCATAGCCGGATGGCTCATTGGTGCAGGATTGGATAGGTGGCTGCATACTAGCTGGCTGTACTTGGTCGGCCTGATCCTGGGGATTGTTGCAGGTTTCGTGGAACTGATACGTGCCGCAATGTCGGACTCGAAGTGATGGACAAGCCGCGTTCTGCCTTCGTATTCTCTTGGCCAATTCTGGCTCCGCTTAGATTCGCCTGAGGTCCTCAAAATCTACCTTGCTTAATTTTTTGCAAAATCGTTGGGGACGAGGAAGAAGCAAACGCTCGCTAAACTTTCAAGTCGAGCGGCCTCTTGTGCTCTTGCAAAGCGACGATTGGGGTCGAGTGGGAGTTCGCGACAAGGAGGGTTATGAACTTCTTCGCGCCGAAGGAGTTCGGTTGGGGGAACATCCCTACGATTTTTATACGCTAGAAACTGCGGAGGATGTGACCGCTATCCATGAGTTGCTGAAACGACATCGCGATTCCACCGGGCGTTCGGCCTGCATGGGAATGAATTTTGTGATGGCAAACCTTGATTTCAAAAAGATTTCCAAAAGTGGATTCAGAGACATCAGTCTCATGCCGTTAACTGATGGCCTGCCTGGAAATTGGAAACGGGAGGGACTCTTCGAAGCCTATCGGTCAGGGATTGAAGATGGTGTTTTTTCCCCATCGCTTCATGGACTGACTCATTTTTGTCCACTTGCCATCGAACACGCTCTGGCGAAGAACAATCCGCAATCCCATCTGCTCCGAACTCTTTGGCGCGCCGAGACCCCGTATATTCACTGGCGAATGCCGTGGGTGGGATATGAATATCACAATCCCGAAAAACCGCGGCAGGGTTTTTTGTCCGCTGAACTGCAGGCCAAGGGAATCAAAGAAGCCGCCGGTATTTTTAAGAAATCCTTTTCCCTTGCGGCCACGTCGGCTTGCGCTCCCGGATACCGCGCCAATAGCGATACTCACAAGGCGTGGGCTGGGCACGGGATTCGAGTCGTGCAAAATGGAAGCGGCTCTCCGTTGCCCCCTCACATGGATGCGTTCGAAATGCTGCACCTGCATCGCACGATAGATATCGAACCCAGTCAAAGAGATTTACCGGTCGAAAAATACATTCAACTTGCGGAAGGCTGTTTTGCGCGCGGGGTTCCTGCGATCATTTCGGTTCATGCCATAAATTTCCACTCGTCTCTGAAGGATTTTCGCAGTCCAACCCTATATTTACTGGACGAATTCTTAACTGCTTTGGAGAGAAAGTTTCCAAATTTGCTCTATGTGCATGATATGGACGCATACGATATTGTGAGCCGTGGAAAGTTTCGATCCGTGGGAGGCACGGTTTCGGTGGGGGTCAGGAGCGTGGATATGGGCGTGCGGAGCTGAATAAATAATGGCCCAGTCGCTAGTACTTATCACCGTGGATTGCCTGCGCGCCGACCATGTAGGGTTTCTTGGATATCCCCGGAAGACAACACCCGTTCTCGATGAGCTGGCTGGATCGAGCACCGTGTTCTCGAACGCTATAGTGGCCGGCGCGCCCACTTATTATTCATTCCCGGCAATCATGGCATCTCGGCACCCGCTTGCCTTGGGACGGGATGTGGTTGGCATCGCGCCAGAAGAACCTACAATCGCATCCGTACTCAGCCAATCAGGATATGCTACGGGCGCATTCCTCGCAGCCAATCCATATCTGTCCCCACGGTTTGGCTACGATGCGGGATTCGACACATTTAACGACTTCCTTGGCAATGGTCCGCCGCGGGCAGATGCACTGAAGGTTACGGCTGCTTCACTTCGAAACCGGATGAATTCATATTTGGACAAAGCATGTCACTCCCTTGGGCCGCTCGGTGGGGTCTACGACGAGCTTTATTTCCAGTACTGTCAGGCCATAGCGAGCCGCTCCGGTCAATCCTTGGACTCGTTGCGGCGTTTTCCGTCGGCTGACGTGATTCTGGACGAAGCCAGCGTGTGGCTTGACAACGTTGGCGCGCAGCCGTTTTTTCTCTGGTTGCATTTCATGGATCCCCACTCCCCTTATTATCCAAAGGAAGAGGTATTGCAGTGGATGGCTGGCGATTCAATCGCTGCGCACGCGCTTCGTGCGAATTCGTATTGGAACCGGGAAGACGCCGGTGCACGCCGTCTTCACTCCCGCCGCGATGAAGTTGTCGCGCTATACGACGCGGGGATTCGTTGGGTGGACTCGCAAATTGGCCGCCTGGTGGACAAATTACATCTCCACAAGTTGTGGGATAACTGTATCTTTGCCGTAACCGCTGATCATGGTGAGGAATTCCTTGAGCACGGAGGCCGGTATCATTCGCCGGCAAAACTCACGGAGGAACTAATTCACGTTCCCTTGTTGATGCATGGCGGCAAAGCCAGCGGAGCGAAAGTTCATAATGAGCCATTCAGCCAGGTGGATTTGGCGCCGACCCTCCTGGATGCCTTGAACATCCCGGCGCCAGCCAATTTTCGTGGGACCAGCGTTTGGGCGCAATCGGGGAAAAGAGAGGGTTCCGGGAAAGCGGTAATCGTGGAATCTATTGCAACGTGCAAGAATCCGTTCGATCCGCAGCGGCGAGTGGGGCCACGGCTCCTTGCCGTCCGCGATTCGAAGTACAAGTTGGTGCTTGATTTCGCTTCGTCGCAAGACAAGCTGTTTAATCTGAAGAACGACCCTGACGAGCTTCATGCGCTTCCCGCAAGTGCCGAGAAGCCTGTACGGCGGCGGCTGCTTGAACGCGCCCGGAATCATATTGCCGAGTCAATCCATTCCCGGGAAATGGGGCAGCGGCTTGACGCTCAACTTCGCGATCTGCGGCGCGAATGTGGAGACCCGGTGGGTAGTGTCGTCGCCTAATATGGCTAGTTCCGAGGCCCTCGCAGGAATGTATTCAAAGAAGTCCCAGCCTCCCCTTCGCATTCTGGTAGATACCCTCGCGGACGCGGGTCTAACGAACGCACAAATGACAAATGCGCGTGAAATCATAAAGCGACTGGACCCCATTCAGTTTCACGTAAGCACCTTTTATCTTGATCAACCAGATCCCGGGATTCAATCGAGACCGAACACCACACTCATTCACTTACCCAAACGGCGGCAGACGATAAGAATTTTGCGGGAGTTTGTTTTTGGGCGCCACAGGATTCTCTTTTATATGAAGTCTTCACCAGCCAGTAAGTTCTATCTTCGCCTTCGTCGAAAGTGGAAGGATGATCGCATTACCATCGGAACAATTGAATCTCAATCGGACGTACGCAATGAGCCGACCATCCGCCCTGAGGGAATCAGTCTATGGGAGCAGACAATTCTGCGCTGTGATTTCCTATTCAGCAATTCGCAGGCTGTAAAGCGAAGTTTGCAATCCGAATACGGCTTATTCAGTGAAGTTGTGGAAACGGGAGTGGACACACAATTCTTTACGCCGGCAGCGGAACGGAAGCGCAATTCGCGGCTTCGTGTCTTGTTTGCAGGCTCGTTGCGGCCATTCAAGCAGCCGCACTTGATGTTGGAAGCGGCTCATCGGTTTCCGCAAGCGGACTTCGCAATCGCGGGCGGCGGAATCATGGCTGACGAGTTGCGCGAGGCGGTGCGAGATCAAAATCTCACCAATGTTTTTTTATTGGGGCCTCTTACAGCAGAGGCTTTGCGAAATGAATATCAGCGTGCCGATATTTTTCTATTTCCATCGAAATGGGAGGGATCTCCGAAAGTTATTCTTGAAGCTGCGGCCTCTGGCCTGCCGATCATTGCCAGAAGAGACTACAATCCGGAAACTGTAATTGATGGAGAGACGGGTTATGTCGTGCAATCCGATGATGAACTGTACGGGAGATTGCGGGAGTTACTCGATAATGAGGCTCTTCGCAACCGACTAGGATCCGCCGGACGTCTTCACAGCGAAAAATTCGATTGGGATTCGATCACTCGAAGGTGGGAGTCGATATTTTTGAGGTTGGCATCGCGGATGCAAACGGCCGCCTAGTATGACCGGGAGTCTTGCATTGTCGAATTCCGCGCTCGCTTCACCTCGGAGACCGGTCCACGTTCTGACCTTGACGCCGTTCTATCCCACTTCACAGGACGATGCGCAAGGCTGCTTCGTGGCTGAGCCTCTGCAATTGATGTCTAACCTTGCGATTACCCATACTGTTGTGGTCGCAACACCTTTCTATCGGCCCTATAGGATCGCAAATTCGGCATTTCCCGCCCGGCAGAGCCGGTATATTTCGCTGCCCGGTGGAATGGGTCTCTCCTCAGCAGGCGCATCGCTTTTTGCGAGTCTTCTAGGAACGGTCCGCGAGCTACACCGGTCCAATCCTATTCATGTAATCCATGCGCACGCGGCTTTACCCTGCGGTCATACTTCTGCATTATTAGGCCGCGAACTTAAAATTCCGTTTGTAGTCACGGCTCACGGCCTCGACGCTTACTTCACCCAACAAGTCGCAGGGCGCGCAGGCGAGTGGTGCAAGCACGTTTCACAATTCGTTTATCGGTCGGCGGCATGTGTGATCTGCATAAGTGAAAAAGTCAGGGACCAAGTGCTGGAAGGAGCGCAGCATCGAGAGAAAACAGAAGTGATTTACAACGGTGTGGATCCCGAAAAGTTTCATCCTGCTGCCGCTAACTCCAACGCTTCTACAATTCTTTGCGTCGGCAATTTAATTCCGACGAAGGGACAGGATGTTCTATTACAGGCATTGGCTATGGTGCACGCGAGCTTTCCCGAAGTGTCTTGCGAACTGATCGGTGACGGCCCGGAACGCGCGAAACTTAAAGAGACTGCCGCGAAGCTGGACCTTAAGACTTTCTTTCGCGGACGCAGGAGCCGCGCAGAAGTGGCCGACGCAATGCGACGCTGCACGATATTCGCTCTACCGAGCAGTTGTGAAGGGCTGGGTTGCGTGTATTTGGAGGCAATGGCCACGGGCATTCCTCCTATTGGTTGTCGGGGGCAGGGGATTGATGAAGTAATCGAGCATGGAGCCAATGGATGGTTGGTTAGGCCCGGCAACGTGGAGGACGTCGCACACGCGATCTCCATGTTGTTGAAAGATTCGCAGCTCCGGCACGAGCTTGGAGCACAGGCGCGACGGACAGTTTTACGAGAGTTTACCCTCGCGCACCAGGCAGAAAAGCTGGCCAGAATTTATCGGGAGTGCGCCGCGTGAAGAAGAAGCGGCTGGCGATTCTGACCGAAATCATCGCGCCATATCGCATACCGGTTTTTAACGCCCTCGCCAAGCTTGATGGGATTGATCTGCATGTTATTTTCTTAGCCGAGACCGATCCTGACGCCCGTGACTGGCTTGTTTACAAGGACGAAATCCGCTTCAGTTGGGAGGTGCTTCCTTCCTATAGGAAGCGCGCCGGAAAGCATAATTTCCTTCTCAACGTGGGCGTCGGAGCCGCCTTGCGTAAGGCCAATCCTGATGTCATCATTTGCGGCGGGTATAACTATATTGCGTCGTGGCGTGCCTTATTGTGGGCGGGCCGAAATCACTTGCCATTTCTTCTGTGGACAGAGAGCAATTCCAGGGACCTGCGGCAAAACAATCCGTTGACGCAAAGATTGAAGAGTACTTTTATTGGCAGGTGCGATGGCTTCGTCGTTCCCGGGAAAGCTTCCCACCAATACTTGCTATCTTTCAATATTTCTCGGGAGAAAATCTTCACGGCGCCGAATGCGGTGGACAATAACCTTTATAAGAGTATCGCCGCCGAGGTTCGAAGCGATGCCGCAAAATTTCGTTCACAACTTGACCTTCCACAGCGTTTTTTTCTTTTTGTTGGCAGAATGGTGAGCGAAAAAGGCATCTTTGATCTTTTAAATGCTTATGCCGTGTTAGACCTTAAACTCAGGGCAGAGGTTGGATTAGTATTTGCGGGCGAGGGACCCGAGCGGGTGAAGCTTGAACGACTTTCGCAAACGGTCAAAGTAGGTTCAATTCGCTTCTCGGGTTTTATTCAGAGAGAAAATCTGGCCCAGTATTATGCGCTCGCCGACGCGTTGGTTCTACCCACCCATACCGATCCGTGGGGTCTGGTTGTGAACGAAGCAATGGCGTGTGGCTTGCCGATAGTTTGCTCGGAGGTGGCCGGTTGTATTCCTGATCTTGTTGAAGAGGGGTCGAATGGTTTTGTGATTCCTGCCCGGAACATCAAGAGATTGGCTCAAGTTCTCAAGGAACTGGCAAGCAATCCGGAAATAATTCGGGAGATGGGAGAGAATAGCAGAAAGCGGATTCTGCATTTTTCGCCGGAAATATGTGCGAGCGGTATTGCCGAGGCAGCCTTCTCGGTTAAAACAAAGCTATGAACAGATGGAGAGACGGCCTTCACTTGGCACTAATAATAGCAATCTGCTTCATCGTCACCGGTTTATTAGTGCTTGTCAGGCCTGGTTATTTTACCGACATGCAGTATTTGGGCGGGCTGTTGTTGCTGGAAGCACTCGTGGCCGCCATCTGGAAATATGATCAACGATTCTTTCCCGTGCTTATCCTGGTTTTCCTGTTGGCGGGAACCAACGTTCCAGTGGCGGGAATATGGAACGCGGTACGGTGGGTGGTGCTGGGCGCTGGAGCGCTCGCGGGCATGGCCATTTATCTGAAGAATTATCCTTTTTCCGCTCAATTGATTCACTGGATTGCGTTGTCTTGTGTGGTCGCCGCGACCACGTCGGCTGAAGTCTCCTCCTTCCCCAAACAACCGCTCTTAAAAGCCTTGAGCCTGTTTCTCCTGTTTTTATACGGTTCATTCGGAGCCCGACTGGCGATTGCGGGGAGAGAAAAAAAGTTTTTGGCGAGCTTACTGTGGGGTTGTGAGGCGCTGATTTATTTTACTGCTTTACAATATTTCATCCTGCACCGCGAATTCTTCGGCAACCCAAATTCGCTGGGCGCGGTTATGGGCATCGTCGCGGTTCCTCTGATGCTTTGGGGGATCTGGGTAGCCGAGGATGTGCGAATTCAAAGGCGGCGGCTGTTTGCTCTGATACTTTCTCTAATTTTACTGTTCACGAGCTATGCTCGCGCCAGTATTGTTGCCGCGACCGTATCTTGCATTTTGTTTTGTCTGTTATTGCGGAACTATCGAGCGCTGATCAAAGGTCTTGCTATAGCCTTTGCGATAGCTATTGTGGTGCCCTACGTTGTACCCTTACCGAATTCTCCCGCTGCAGCAACCACTTTGCGCTCGCGATTTCTGTTTAAAGGAAAGGAGCAAGCTGGCGCTCTGGGATCCAGAAAACCCGTTTGGGACACGACGATATCTTCAATCGAGCAGCATCCGTGGTTTGGAACTGGTTTTGGAACCACGCTCTCAGCCTTCGACACGGATGCTAATCAGGTAGCCAATTTTAGTTCAACTACCGTCACCACCCGGGAGCATGGAAACAGCTACCTTGCCATTACAGAAGGGGTGGGACTGGTGGGAGTGGTGCCGTTTCTTTCCCTTATTATTCTTACCATTTTCAATATCGCCCGCGTGTTGCGCTATCTCTTTCACACCAGGGACCCGAACTTTGCGGCGGTTCCTATAGCTCTTGTTCTTATGGCAGGATTAGTGCACGCAATGTTCGAGGATTGGCTATTCGCCGTCGGCTACTATACCTGCGTATTCTTCTGGGCATTCGGATTTATGCTGGTGGATCTTGTTCCTCTCGCTTCGCAAGTAAATGATGGGCGCGACTTACCCCAAATGTATATTCCTCAGGAAGCCGTCCTCGTTCCATCGGTCCTTTGATGCATCTGTTCCTGAACGGATTGGCTGCCAGCGCGGGCGGTGGACTCACCTATCTGCGCAATGTAGTCCCCGAACTGTCGAAGCGAGCCGGAGTGAAGACCACTGTCGCTTTGAGCAAGGGCTGCCACTTCGAATTCGATGCTTTGCCCAATACTTCGTGTTTGACCATGCCAGGTCCGGCGGGCGCGGTGCGACGCTTCTGGCATGAACAGACTCATCTTGGCCGCCTGATAAGAGGCACCAAAGCGGATGTGTTGATCTCCACGGGAAATTTTGCGCTAAGAGATGCGCCCATCCCGCAGATACTGCTGTCCGGCAACTCTCTTTACACCTCCAAAGATTTTCTTGCTGACTTGCGTCGCCGTGGCGATTACCGCCTGCTGCTGGATACCATGGGAAAGGGAGTATTTGCGAAACGCTCGGTAATCTGGGCCGACTGCACCGTCGCCCCCAGCGAGGCGTTTGCGAAAGAGCTTAGCGATTGGACAGGGACTCACGTAAAAACCGTTCATCACGGCTTTGATCGTGAGCGTTTCTTTCAAGACAGAAGGCCGCTGGCAGGCGAAATTCAGCAGGAGCTTGATGCTGCCCAGGACGCCCTCCGCCTGCTGTTCGTAAGCCACTACAATTACTACCGCAATTTTGAAACACTATTTCGTGCGATCCCGATACTTAGAGACCGCATGGGCGGCCGGCAGGTCAAACTTTTCCTCACGTGCAAGCTGGCGCCCGGACAAAATCCAGGTTCCTACCGAACTGAATTTGCAAACGCCTTGGTACGCAAATTAAAGATCGCTGACAGCGTGGTAGAGCTAGGCGCCATGCCCTACGAACAACTTCACGGACTGTACCGTTCATGCCACATCTATACAACGGCGGCGTACACCGAAACATTCGCCCATCCTCTTGTCGAGGCGATGGCCAGCGAACTACCCGTGGTTGCGTCTGACTTGAATGTACACAGGGAAGTGTGTGGAGAAGCCGCGCTTTACTTTGGGCGGTTCTCTCCGCAGGATCTTGCCATGCAAATTTGGCGGATGGCCGAGTCCCGCAACATAAGCCAAAATTTTGCTGCAAAAGGTCTCGCGCGATCGCGAGATTTTTCATGGCAGGCTCACGTGGATCAGATACTCGCGTTGGCCCAGAATTTGTAATTATCGGCTTAACCGCGATTGAACATAAAGCGCTGTCGCTGTCGAAACTACTGGACCCGCTCTGAAGGTTCACTTCCTGCATCCGCAAAAGAAAATACCTGCAAGATATTCGAATATGTTTTTCCTGCGACCTCCACATAGGGATAAATGAAATAATTCAGGGGCGGCCCGTCCTGAGCCGGGCTTAACCGTAAGTCGCGGCCTGTGGTGAACTGCACGCGATCGGCATCCAGGGCGCCAAATAAGTAACTCTTTTTTTCCGGATGTTGCCACGCCTCGGAAATGTCAACGGGAACCCATCCATGCTGCGGCTCGAAGAAATCCGCCCAACAGTGGTATCCGGTGATTTCTCCGGAGTGCACCACGGCAGGCAAGGGGAATCCAATGTCAAAGCGAGATGGAATGCCCTGGGAACGCGCCATCGCGATGAACAACGAATGGAAGTCCGTGCAATTGCCTTTTTTTGCGTCGCAAGCGTACAGCACGTCGCCACGCCCCCAGCCCGTTCCGGTCTTGTCGTACCGCATATTTGCAAAGACGTAATCGTAGATCGCATGTGCTTTATTCAGCGGGGTTGCCTCAGATTCTGTAACGGAAGCGGCGAGTTGCGCGGGCAAGCCGGTGACGGGTACCAGACGGTCCGGCGCTAAAAGTTCATTCCTTTCCCGCTCCTTTAATTTGACGCTCTCCAGATGCGGAGAGTAAGTCCCGAGAACCAGCCGTTCGTGGCGAACAATGTCATATTCGATCTCGAAATGCAGTTCAGATTGCTTGGCTTTGGAGGTCTCAGCAAAATACATCTGGTTCCCGTGCTTTGGCTCGTGTGTTCTTTTCAGCGGAAGATCGCCGGCCGCCGAAACGACACGGACTTCCTGAAATTCATTCGGCGAAGCCTCCGGAATCCATACACGGACCTTTTCGCCGGTTGGAATGTTTCTTACAGTAAAGCTATATCGAAAAGTAAAGTGGCGTGTTTCCTGAGCCGAACCCAGCCCAGCAAATAGACTTAGAGAAAGCACGAGGAATCCAAGGTTCCGCAACATGACTATGTCCTTTCAAGGTTTGTGTTCAATGAGAGAAGAAACGACACACGGGCGTTTTAGAGGGACGTCCGTCAAGTGAAGCCGTGTCGTGGTAGTTGCATTCGAGATTCCGTGTGGGGCGGGATTATTCTAACTCATTTTCTATTCGGGGCTGCGGGGATGTATCTGACCTTCGTTCTGCTCTTGATGCGCTAGAATTCTTCCTTGCCCACAGCCATCCAGTGTCGAGACTTGCGCAAGACTTACGATGGAAAGATCGAGGCTGTACGCGGGTTGAATTTGGAAATTCAGGCCGGCGAATGTTTTGGACTGCTTGGGCCAAACGGAGCCGGGAAGACGACGACCATAGAAATTCTAGAGGGACTGCTACAGCCTTCGTCTGGCCAAGTCACAATTCTCGGACATACATGGGGAACTCATACTCGCGAATTACGGGAGTGGCTCGGAATATCCTTGCAGGAAACACGCCTATCCGAAAAACTTTCGGTGCGGGAAACCATCGAACTCTTTGCCAGCTTCTATCGTCAACCCAGGTCGTCCGCCGAAGTAATGGAAGAACTACAACTCACCGAGAAAGCGGACGCATGGGTGGGGAAACTCTCGGGTGGCCAGCGCCAGCGATTGGCGGTCGCGACCGCACTCGTGGGCAATCCGAAAATCCTCTTTCTCGACGAACCGACCACCGGATTGGATCCCCAAAGCCGCCGTCAACTTTGGGAGATCGTCCGCGCATTTTTGCGCGGGGGCGGTACCGTGCTTTTGACGACTCATTACATGGACGAAGCCGAGCGCCTTTGCGATCGCCTCGCGGTTATTGATCACGGCCAAGTCATTGCCGAGGGTACGCCAAGCGACCTTATTGAGCGCCTCGGAGGCCATCATGTCGTGGAATTTGCGGTTAGCGGCGGCCCTGATACTGATTTCAATTACTGGAAGGCCCTTCCCGGAGTTGACTCGATCCGCCACGAAGATGGAATCATCAGCCTTAGCGTGCGTGAGCCGCACAATACGATTCCCGCTCTTCTTGATATGGTTCGAATGCAAAATTTGCAACTGCTTCACCTGACCACGCGGCAAGCCAGTTTGGAAGATGTGTTTGTGCATTTGACGGGACGCCATTTAAGAGAAGGGTAGTCAGCCGTCATAAACTCTTGGTTAGACGGAAGAAATAGGCTAATCCTTGGCTATTGCAGAACGGACACCGGTCGCCCAAATGAATCGGCTTTCTCCTCCGCCTCGTCTTAATGGCCGCTGGTCTGGGTTTGCCCAGCTGCTGCTGGCGCGAATGAAAGAACTCGTTCGTGAGCCTGAACTGATTTTTTGGATATTCGGTTTTCCGCTTCTGCTTGCCCTCGGACTCGGCATCGCTTTCCGCAACAAGCCGGCGGAGGTTACATCCATCGCCATCGTTTCCAATCCGGGTGCCCAGGAAATCGCGAACATGATCCAACAGTCGCCTCAAGGCTCGTCAATACGAGCGCAGGTTCTAGATAGGGCGCAAGCGCTACAAGCCTTCCACTTCGGCAAATACGACCTAGTTGTCGAGCCTGACGGACGGGGAGGCGTTCGTTACATTTACGATCCATCGCGATCGGAAACCGTGCTGTCCCGCGCCGAAGTGGACGATGCTTTGCAATCGGGCGCGGGCCGAAAGAATCCGGTGCCAGTTTCCTCTTTTGTCTCAACCGAGCCCGGTTCGCGATATATAGATTTCTTGATTCCTGGCTTGCTAGGAATGACACTGATGAATTCCGGCATGTGGGGAGTCGGGTTTGCCTTGGTGGATATGCGCCAGCGAAAGTTACTCAAGCGGTTTGTGGCCACGCCCATGCGAAAGAGCGACTTCCTTCTTGCCCTTGCCGGCAGCCGACTCGCGCTCATGCTCATTGAGATCGGCCTGCTATTGGGACTCGGGATGTTGGCGTTTCACGTCCGCGTTCTGGGATCGCTTTGGAATATTTTGGTGCTCGGAACATTAGGATCGGTAGCATTTGGCGGCTTGAGATTATTAGCCGCCTGCCGTGCGAGAAAAATCGAGACCGTGAGTGGAATCATCAATCTGGCCATGATGCCCATGTGGATTTTTTCCGGTGTGTTCTTTTCATACGAGCACTTTCCCGCAAGAACCCTCCCTTATATCAAGGCCCTGCCATTGACCGCGCTCAACGATGCTCTTCGCGCAACGATTCTGCAAGGTGCTTCTCTTTCCTCGCAAGCTGGAAGAATTCTGGTGTTGGCTCTATGGGGAGGAATATCGTTCGTGTTGGCGCTGCGCTGGTTCAGGTGGACCTAGATCCAAAAAACCTGGGTTCAATACGCGGATGGATACGATCCCATCGTGCTCACTAAGTTTTTCGCTTGCTTGGGTCTCTTGCGTGATTCCCTGGCCAACCTTGCGCGCTTGGCCAATTCTTTCCTGGAATACATACTTCCCCGGCAATTCTTGGAACCGCAATAGCAAGGCGACAAGTCTTCGAGATCGCCATCGTAGAGATTGTAGTCGTATGTGATTTCATCGCCCGCGGCGATGTTTATGATCGAAGTGATGACCACGCGTCCGTCAACCTCGTCCGCTTCGCAGTTTGGATGGCAGGAGTGATTGATGAATGCCGCGACTCCATCGCCGTCAATCACCTGTGTGCCGTTCGTCAATCCGAACAGGTAAGTGCGGGGAGAGTCTTCATAGAGCGCATCGGCTTCGGCGATCGAAATGCGAGGTCCAGTGTATTCGGCAACCCGCGATTTCTTCCTGATTGGTTTTGTGGTGTAACAGCCGTCGGCATGGATTTTGGATCGTCGTATGACAAGTTTCATGAATACACGCCTGTTATGAAGTTCGCGCTTCCGTAATCCGAATTCTGCGTGATCTTGAGGTAATATTAGCTGGCATGCGCAAGCGGGAGTAGTTCAGCGGTAGAACGCCAGCTTCCCAAGCTGGATGTCACGGGTTCGATCCCCGTCTCCCGCTCCATCTTTTCTGCAAGTCCAGATTAACTCCGATTGAGGGCGTCAATCTTTGCGGCCATGATGAAGTCGCTCTCGGTCAGGCCGTCCACTTTGTGCGTCCATAAGGTGATCTCAGCTTTACCCCAGGAAAGCAAGATATCCGGATGATGTCCCTGCGCCTCGGCGACCTCGCCAACGCGATTCACGAAAGCCAGTGCTTGCTTGAAATCGGGGAAGGTGAAGACACGGGTAATGTGATGTTCATTGACGACCTTCCAATGAGCCCACTGAGGAACCTGTTTGTAAATATCGTCGAGTTCCTTTCCGCGAAGGGGTGGAACGCCGCCGCGGCAGGGAACGCAGGTCTTGGTTGCTAAATCGGACATTGCACATTCCTCAGCAAAATATTATCAGCGTCCGAGTCGCATAGCGCAACTGTGGATCGCACACCGTCAGCCGAAGCCACAAACAACGAACTTCGCAGGCGTTTCTGCAAAGCAAAAACTTTTCAGGAAGATGCGGACGCGCTCTCCGCTATAATCACGCACAATCCATGGACTTCGACCAGTTAGTCACATTTTTGGAAGTCGCAAAGCTGGGCAGCTTCTCGCGTGCTGGGCAGAAGGTCTTTCGTTCGCAGTCAGCCGTGAGCGCACAGATACGCCAGTTGGAGCAGGAGTATGGCGACCGCCTTCTGGACCGTTCGGGCAAAGACGTGACACTCACTCCCGCGGGAAGGGTTCTATTCGCCTATGCCGAGCGCCTTTTGCAAACTCGCGATGAGTCGCTGCTGGCAGTGGCCGATCAGGGAAGTAGTCCGCGGGGAACGCTCGTAGTTGGCGCGAATGAAGCGACATGCTTATATGTGCTTCCCGACGTATTCGCGAAGTATTCCAGTCTTTATCCCGGCGTGCAGATCACGATCTACCGAAATTTTAGTTACAAAATCGTCGAGAAACTGGAGAATGGCACCATTGACGTCGGCATTGTGACCCTTCCCATCAAGTCCTCAAGTTTGAAGACGCATGCAATTTTTCGGGATCAGCTGATGTTGATGGTAAATCCTCAAAACCCGCTGGCGAGGCACGACGTTGTTCCCGTCAGCGAGATCGCCAAACAACCGTTGCTACTTCCGAAGACTGGCTATAGTCGCAGGGTTATGGATAAATTGTTTCGTCCCTATGCGGCGCAGCTACAGGTCAGGATGGAGCTGCCAAGCGTTGGAATGATCAAGAGCTTTGTAGCTGCCGGACTTGGCGTTTCGTTGATCAGCGCCAGCTTCGCCCGGGATCAGGTGTTAGCGGGTCGAGTGAAACTTATCGCGCTCCAGGACGAAGAGCTATGGCGAGAGTTGGGACTGGCATATCGTCGCGATCGCACTCTGACTCGTGCAACCACCACGTTTATTAGCACCGTGCGGCAGTTGGCGGCTACCTCGAAGTAGTTTCAGCCTATTTGATTTCTTTATCCTGCTCATCACAATTTCTGATCGCTCATGGCCCCTCAAAGTTGATACTTTGAATTTGCAAGGTTCGATGGAGGTGACTATGAGCGAACTAGAAACTAATCTAAATAAAATTCTCGAAGAACATCAGCACGAGAGCGGACTGCACGTCATTGGCGGTCGCCGAAGATTGATTGATCGCCTGGTAGAGTTCTTTGAGGAAGGGCCTAAGCCGCAAGCTCTAGGTTCAAGAACGAACAAACAAAGCCAGAACTAGTTGCTCCCCAGTTCGGGCACGCTTAACAGAACTCGATAGGAACGAAAACCCATCGCCAAGACTGGCGGTGGGTTTCTCTTTTTTCGGCGCCAAAAGGCGAAGCCTCTCTTATGCGGTCCTTCCCAAAGTTCCAACTATCGGAATTTTTGCTTGACAGCATCCGCAAAACCTTTAGCATATGAATAGTTATTCATTTGTATGAATATAAATGCATGAACAAGGCTTTGAGGCAAAGAGCGATTCTGGAACTGGTGCAGGAAGGGCCGGTGGCGAGTCAGGATGACTTCCAGCGAATATTGAAAAAACAGGGGTTTGCTGTCGGTCAGGCCACGCTTTCGCGCGATATCCGGGAACTGCGACTGGTAAAGACAGGTGAGGGGTATGCGGTCGCTCAGGGCGATAACGGCTCCGATCCCGCGTTGCCTCCAGTGTCGCGCCTGGTTCGCGAATTTGTGCTGGATGTGCGCGCGGCGGAGAACCTGATTGTTACCAAGACCAGCGTGGGAAGCGCTCAACCCGTTGCCGCCGCGCTGGACGGCGAGGGTTGGCCCGAAGCCATTGGAAGTATCGCGGGAGACGACACAATTTTGATTATTTGCGCCAACAAGAAGGCTGCGAAAACGATCGAGGGCAGAATTCAGGAGATGCTTGCCTAATGACGGCCAAACTGAAAACTGCGGTGATCGGCGCAACCGGCTATTCCGGAGTGGAACTTGTGCGTGTGCTTGGGGGGCATCCGCGGGTTGCGACGCCTGTATTGCTCAGCCGGCCGGAGGATTCGACTACGACGAAGACTGAATCCGTCACCGATCTCGCAGAGATGTTTCCGGCTTTATCCGGGAACGGTGGTTATCCATTGCAACCGCTTTCCTGGCCTTCGCTGAAACAGCAGGGGATTGAGTTGCTATTTTTGGCAACGCCGCACTACGCGTCGCGCACGCTGGTTCCGCAGGCGATAAAGCAAGGACTGCGTGTCATTGATTTAAGCGGGGCGTGGCGGCTGAAACAAGCGCAGCATCGGGCGATCTACAACTTTAAAGATCAGGATTGTGCAACAGCCGAGGAACTGACAAACAAAGCGATCTATGGTCTACCGGAGTTAAACGGCGGCCGCATTGCAGATGCCACGCTGGTAGCGAATCCAGGTTGTTATGCAACTTCGGTGATTCTGGCGCTGGCGCCCTTGCTCAAGGCGGGAATTGTGGACCGTGAACACGGAATTATTTCCGATTCGAAGTCTGGCGTTTCCGGCGCGGGAAAGGAGCCGACCTCACGCACTCACTTCGTTTCCGTCGCGGATAATTTTTCGGCATATGCGGTTTTCGGGCATCGCCATTTGGGCGAGATTCTGGAGCAGTTGTCTCTCAATTCGGCGGAGCTAATCTTTACCCCGCATCTGCTGCCAATTCCTCGCGGAATTCTTTCGACGATTTACGTCAACCTGAATCGAGAGATGAAGCCTGCGGAAGTGGAATCGTGCTTTCGTGAATTTTATGGAGGCAAGCGCTGGGTGCGCGTTTTTGTAACGCCCAATCTGCCTCAGATTCAGTTTTCGCTGCACACGAACTATTGCGATTTGGGATTTTGTCTTGCCGAAGATGGACGGCGCTTAGTTCTAGTTTCGTGCGTGGATAATTTGCTCAAGGGCGCGGCCGGACAAGCCGTGCAGAATATGAATTTGATGTATGGATGGAACGAGGAAGAAGGCCTTCAGTGAAGATTGTCGTAAAAATCGGCGGCGCGGCGCTCGAGGACAAGTCAACGCTCTACAAGTGTGCACACGCAGTGGTTGACCTCGCGAAGGATGGCCACAAAGTGGCCGTGGTTCACGGCGGAGGCAGCGCCTTGACCCGCACACTGAAGCTCCTTGGCAAACAGAGCGAATTCGTGGACGGGCTCCGCATTACAGACGCTGAAACTCGTGACATCGCGCTGATGGTGCTTGCAGGCATTGTAAATAAGAGTTTCGTTGCCGCGATTGTTGCTGCGGGGAATCCCGCAATCGGCTTGTGCGGCGGTGACGGCATGAGCTTTCGCGCGCGAAAGAAAAAGACAGAAGGATATGACCTTGGATTTGTCGGAGAGATTTGTTCAGTGGAACCGCGCTGGCTTGAGGCCATCTGGGGAGAAGGCGGGATTCCCGTCATGTCGTCGCTAGCTCTTGGCTCCGATGGTGAGTATTACAACGTCAATGCTGACCAGATGGCTGCCGCTTGCGCGGCGGCGTGTCATGCCGACTCGCTCATCTTTCTAACCGATGTTCCCGGAGTCAAGGACGCAGAAGGAACCGTGATTCCGTGGCTCAAGACGAAAGAAATGGCGGCTCTGGTCGCGGCATCGGTCATTAGCGGAGGCATGTTGCCGAAACTGGAAGCATGCACGCAGGCCTTGAAGAAAGGTGTGGGACGCGTACGTATTTTGCCGGCGGCTCGAGCCGACATTCTGCCGCAATTTTATTTTTCCAAGCTGGAATGTGGCACAGAGGTGATTAGCGCATGAGCCTCGCATCCGTAATGCGATCCGAGCAAGAATTGCTGTTGCCGACATACGACCGTCATAAGATCCTGTTTGAGAAAGGACGTGGCGTATATCTGTGGGACTCACTGGGCAACCGCTATCTGGATTTTTTAAGTGGCATCGGCGTGAACGCGCTTGGGCACGGGCACCCCGCAATAAAGGCCGTGTTGACGCGGCAGGCGGGAAAGCTGATTCATGTCTCAAATCTTTTCTTTCATGAATATCAGGCTGAACTTGCGAAGCGCCTTACGAAAATCTCGGGTTTGGACAGGGCATTTTTTTGCAACAGCGGCACGGAAGCATGGGAGGGTGCGCTCAAGATCGCGCGGGCGCACGCGCGCAGCCAGAATAATAATGGTCATAAGGCGAAGTGGCGCGTGCTTGCGCTCGACAATTCGTTTCACGGACGCACCTTTGGCTCTCTGGCGACGACCGGACAGGAAAAATACCGGCATCCATTTATGCCTCTCATGCCTGGCGTGAATTTTGTTGCTTTCAACGACGTTGAAGATTTAAAGCGCCAATTCGATGGCAGCGTCTGCGCCGTTTGTGTGGAGACGATTCAGGGCGAAGGTGGAATTTGTCCCCTAAGTCGGGAGTTCTTGCAGGCTGCGCGACAACTGAGCCAGCGTACCGGAGCATTGCTGCTCGTAGATGAAATTCAAAGCGGGCTCGGTCGCACTGGACGTTTCTTCGCATATCAGCATTACGGAATAAAGCCAGACATTGTGACAGTGGCGAAGCCGCTGGCCGCGGGACTGCCCCTCGGCGCGATCCTCACCACAAACCTTGCCGCAAGCGGCATGCATCCGGGAATGCATGGCACGACATTCGGCGGCGGCCCGTTGGCTTGCGCGGTAGCGATCGAATTTCTGCGCATTCTTGACGGAATGATGGGGCACATTCGTGAATTGGGCGAATATTTTCACACAGAATTGGAAACTCTGAAGAGCAAGCATGCGTCCATTCGGGAAGTCAGGGGAATGGGCCTGATGCTCGGCGCGGAACTGGATTCTTCCGACACAGCTAAAGCTGTGGTCGCTCAACTATTGCAGCGAGGGATTCTGATCAATCGCACGCATGAAACAGTGTTGCGGTTTTTGCCGCCTTACATCATTGAGAAGAAACACGTGGATCAGGTGATCCGCGAGCTTGATTCGGCGTTGGGTTCACGTACCGCGAAGCCCGTTTTAAAGAAGCGAAAGTCCACAAAAAGGAGTCACTGAAAGTGATCAGCGAACCAATAAGCAGTACGCAGATGGCGCATCAGGCAGCCGCTGCGATTTTCCCGTGCCAGGATTTGGTTTCCATTCGCGATCTTGGAGCCGCCGAAATTAACGGTATTTTTAGCCTTGCTACGCGCTTGAAATCGCATCCGGCAGATTTTCGTACTGCTCTTGCGGGCAAGCACGTGGCCATGTTTTTCGAGAAGCCTTCGCTGCGCACACGGCTTACGTTTGAGGCAGGCGTGGCTGGACTGGGCGGTTCGATTTCTTTTGTGGACCAAACCTCCGGGCGGCTTGATGCGCGTGAAACACTGAGCGACATCGCGCACAATCTCGAACGCTGGGTGAGTGGCATTGTGCTCAGAACCTTCGCCCACAGCACGGTTCAAGGGATGGCATCGTATGCGCGCGTTCCGGTGATCAATGCGCTTAGCGACCTCGAGCATCCATGCCAGGCCCTGGCCGATTACTTTACGCTTCAGCAACGGTTCGGAAATCTTAAGAAGATTTGCCTGGCATACGTTGGGGATGGAAATAACGTGGCTCATTCTTTGCTGCTAACAGCGGCGACGATTGGTTCAAAGATTCGCATTGCAACGCCGGAAGGCTACGGGCCCGATGCTGGGATTGTCGCCGACGCGAAAGAGATCGCGCGGCATACGGGAGCGACCATTGAATTGCTTACCGATCCGCATGAGGCAGTTGCAGGGGCTGACGCCGTCTATACCGACGCGTGGACGAGCATGGGTCATGAACACGAAGAAGTTGAACGGGCGCGAATATTCCCTCCTTATCAGGTCAACGATGCGCTGGCTGCGGACGCCGCGCCTCATGCTGTCTTTATGCATTGCCTTCCGGCGCACCGTGGAGAGGAAATTACCAATGAGGTAATGGACTCGCCTCGATCGGTAGTATTCGATCAAGCAGAAAGCCGGCTGCACGTGCAGAAAGCGATTTTGATTTCATTATTAGGCGGCGAGAACACCCGCATGCCGGTTAGGAACGCACATGCCTGAAAAAGTTGTTCTTGCATATTCAGGAGGACTTGATACTTCAATCATTATTCCGTGGTTGAAGGAGAACTACGCATACGACGTTATTGCGATGGTTGGCGATGTGGGACAGGGTGATGATTTGGATGCCGTAGTTGAGAAGGCATATAAGACCGGCGCATCGAAGGTCGTGGTCGAAGACATGCGGGAAGAATTCCTTCGTGAGTATGTTTTTCCCACTTTGAAGGCGGGCGCGGTTTATGAGCACAAATATTTGCTGGGAACATCCATGGCGCGTCCGGTAATTGCGAAGCATCAAGTGGAAGTTGCTTTGCGCGAAGGTGCGACTGCGGTTGCGCATGGATGCACAGGCAAAGGCAATGATCAGGTCCGTTTTGAATTGACTTATCAGGCGCTGTCTCCGGATCTTAAAGTGATTGCGCCGTGGCGTGAGTGGTCGCTGAAATCGCGCGAAGACTGTCTCGATTATGCCGAGGAGCGCGGAATCCCGGTGGAAGCAAGCCGCCAGAAAATTCACAGCAGGGACCGAAACATCTGGCACATCAGTCACGAAGGCGGAGAGTTGGAAGACGCGGGGAACGCGCCTTTTGCGACCACGTGGCAGATTTCGCGTTCTCCGCAAGAAGCGCCTGATAGGGAAGAACAGGTTTCCATCGGATTTGAAAAGGGCGATCCGGTTTCAGTCAATGGAATGAAGCTTGATCCGGTTTCGCTGGTTGAACTCCTGAATGAAATTGGCGGACGAAATGCGGTGGGAAGAATTGATCTCGTGGAGAACCGCTTTGTCGGAATTAAATCGCGCGGCTGCTACGAGACTCCCGGTGGAACGCTGCTAGTCCTCGCTCACCGCGAGCTTGAAGCATTATGCCTGGAACGCGATTTGGCGCACTTCAAGCAACATATTGGATTGAAATATGCGGAGCTTGTGTACTTCGGCCTTTGGTTTACTCCCTTGCGTGAAGCTCTCGATGCTTTTGTGGAGAGTACTCAATCGAACATCACGGGTACGATCACACTTTCGCTTTACAAAGGAAATGTATCGGTCGTAAGCCGGCAGTCGGAATATTCTTTGTATCGCACCGATCTTTCGTCGTTCACTATGGACGAAAGTTATGATCAGAAAGATGCGGAAGGATTCATTCGCATCTTAGGGTTGCCGTCGCGGTCGCGGGCGTTGATGGAGAAAGCGAAGGCGGAAAGTGCGAAGTCTGAGGTTGCGAGATGAAGATGTGGTCCGGCCGTTTTCGGAAGCCGCTCGATCCAGCTTTTGAAAAATGGCAACGATCATTTGGGTTTGATCATCGTCTGCTGGCTTACGAAGTCGAAGCCAGTGGTGCGCACGCTCGCGGCCTGAAGAGCGCCGGGATTTTAACCTCGGATGAGTTAATTTCGATTCTAAAAGGCTTGGAAGAGATCGGAAAGCGGGGAGCAGAGGACACGAACTTTCTTGAAGATGATGAAGCCGAAGATGTTCATCATTTTGTCGAGAAACAACTTGTCGCGATCCTCGGCGACACGGGCTACAAGCTTCATAGCGGACGCAGCCGCAACGAGCAAATCGCCACGGACCTGCGGTTATTTGTTCGAGCCACTATTGACCAACTGACGACGGAAATATCGGAATGGTTGACCGTCCTGCTGGAGCGCGCTGAACGGGCCGGAAATTCGGCGATGCCGGCTTATACCCATCTGCAACGAGCCGAACCGGTGTTGGTGGCGCATTGGCTGCTCGCTTATCTGGAAATGTTTCTGCGAGACGCTGGAAGAATTGCCGATTGCCGAAAGCGGCTCAACGAATGTCCGCTGGGATCGGGAGCAGTTGCGGGAGCCACGCTTACGCTTGACCGCCGAACCATGGCCCGTGATTTGGAATTCGACCGTCCAACTCTCAATAGCATGGATGCGACCAGCGATCGGGATTTTGTGCTGGAATTCGCAAATTCACTCTCGATGATTGGAATTCACCTGAGCCGTTGGGCCGAAGAGATGATTTTATTCTCTACGCAGGAATTTAATTTTGTTCAGTTGCCCGAGTCGTACTCGACCGGTAGCAGTGCTATGCCGCAAAAAAAGAATGCAGATTTATTGGAACTGACGCGGGCCAAGGCAGCCCGCTTGATCGGAAATAGTACCGCGCTCACCGTGACGTTGAAGGGATTGCCGTTGGCATACAACAAAGATTTACAGGAGATGCAGGTTCCATTGTTCGAGGCCGCCGACACTTTACTTTTCTTGTTTCCGCTGATTGTCGGATTTATGAATGAGGTGGAGTTCAATTACGAGCGCATGCAGCAGGCGGCGGAGTCGAGCTTTATGAACGCTTGGGCGGCCGCGACTTATCTAGTCCAGCACGGGGTCCCGTTCAGGTTGGCTCATGAGCAGATCGGCAAAGCAGTGCAAATGGCGATTGAGAAGCATTGTGAACTGCAAGACCTGTCGCTCGACGAGCTGCGCGAACTAAATCCAGCATTCGCACGGGATTTTTATTCGTGCCTAACCCTGCAATCGGTGCTTGAAATTCACGATGTCCCCGGAGGCACGGCGCCAAGACGAGTGAAGCATGCAATTGCGGATGCGAAGTTGAGGCTCGCATCGCTCAGAGAGGAAATTCATGCGAACGCGTGAAGCGATTCTGCCAGATGCGGAACGAATCCACGAATTGATTTCCGCGTATTCGGGGGATGGCACTCTGCTTCCCCGAAGCTTTGCCGAACTCTGCGAAAATGTCCGCGACTTCGTCGTTCTCGAGGATCACCGCGAGATCATCGGATGCGGCGCGCTTCACCTCTATGGTACTCATCTCGCTGAGATACGCTCCATCACCGTTGATCCGCTGCATCAAGGCCGCGGCGGAGGAGAGCAACTGGTCAAAGCCTTAATGACGGAAGCAGAGCGTCATCACGTGGCGTGCATTTGCCTTTTTACTCGAAGGCCGGAGTTTTTCGCGCAGATGGGTTTCTCGGTGGCTCAGCGAGAGGACCTTCCCGACAAGATCAACAAAGACTGCTGCGTCTGCCCGCGGTTCGATCACTGCGATGAGGTCGCGATGGTCCGAGGGGAGATTCCCAAGGTTTCGATTCTGCCCGAGCCCACTACATGGCTCGTAAAACTACGGGTATGATCCAGCCTGAAGGGTCCCTTCCCGTTCCACTTCCCAAAGGTTTTCGATTTTCTACAGCCAAGGCGGGGATAAAGGCCAGCGGACGCGCTGACTTAGCGTTTGTGCAAGCGTGCGCCGGAACGACAGCAGCGGCCCTATTCACAAAAAATAAAGTTGTTGCCGCACCGGTCAGTGTGGGGCGTGTATCGCTGACAAGAACCAGGGGCCATGTCCGCGCTGTTATTGTCAACTCAGGGAACGCTAATTGCGCTACCGGCGTACCCGGGCTGCGAGCGTGCAAGAAGATTTGTGATGAAGTGGGGCGACTGCTCGATGTGCGTCGCGAAGAAGTGTTTCCTTCTTCGACTGGAATCATCGGAGTTCCCCTTCCAACAGAAAAGATTATGTCGGCATTGCCTGGATTGGTATCTGGGAGTGCCGCAACCGAAGATGCCTTTCGTCAGTTCGCTCACGCGATTCTGACCACTGACACCCGGGCAAAAATCTCAGCAGGGTCCTTTCATGTGGGAAACAAAAAAGTAACGATCGCCGGAGTTGCAAAAGGTGCGGGAATGATTCATCCGCAACTTGCGACGATGCTGGTCTACGTTTTCACCGACGTAGCCGCCAGTCCAGCCGAATTGAAACGGAGTCTAACTCAAGCCTGCCGAGAAAGCTTCAATTGCATTTCGATTGACGGGGACACTTCGACGAATGATACTGTGCTGCTTCTCGCATCCGGAGAAAGCGGCGCATCGCTCGCTGACCCGATGGTGCGCCAAGAGTTCAACGACGGTCTTACTAGTATTTGCCAGTCGTTATCCCGACAGATCGTCGCGGACGGCGAGGGAGTACAGCATGTGATCCGTCTTCACATCGAGCAAGCCAGAAGCCGCAAGGAAGCTTTAGCGGTGGCCCAGGCGATTTCGCGGTCGCTATTAGTAAAGACGGCGTGGGCCGGAGCCGACCCGAATTGGGGACGCATTCTGGCCGCGATCGGCGCGTCCGGGTTACCCATTGATCCTGATCGGGTAGATATTTTTATCGGCAAGCAGAAAGTTTGCCGCAGTGGAGTCAACTATCCATTCAATGAAAGTCACGCTCACTCGGAACTCGCGAAGCCCGAGAGCGATATCAAGATACGGCTGCGACGGGGATCCTCGTCGCTCACATTTCTCACTACCGATCTTACCGTTGAATATGTTCGCGTAAATGCCGACTACTCAACCTGAGATTCGAAGACGGCGTGATCCGGCCTGACATCGTTCGGCTCCGGCCGGGTCCAAGACGAGGAAACGATAAAAACTCGTGCCGCCGTCATTCAACCGTAATCATAATGCTAAGCGAGCTATAGCTGCGCGACGCTCGAAAGATTCCTCAGAGAATACAGGATTTTCTTGACCCTGCGTCGTGGCGCCACAACTTATTCGTCGTGCATCCATCCCGGCTCGCAGTAATAGCGTCTATACTGCGGATTCGATCTGCATATTCCTGTTTCGTGAGGATTTTCTTTGCTCAGTCAAACCGCTCCCATCACCTGGCCTGGGAAGCCCTACCCGTTGGGTGCGACTTGGGACGGCGAAGGCGTCAACTTCGCGATTTTCTCCGAGCATGCGGAGAGTGTTGAATTATGCCTATTCGACACTCATAGTCGCCGCGAAGTTCACCGGGTCCTTTTACGGGAGCAGACCGATCAGGTTTGGCATTGCTATCTTCCGGAAGCACGCCCCGGCCTTCCCTACGGGTATCGCGTCAATGGCCCTTACAAGCCAACCGAAGGGCTTCGCTTCAATGCCCACAAGTTATTGCTGGACCCGTATGCAAAGCAAATTGAGGGTGACCTGAAATGGAGCGATGCTCACTTCGGATACAAAATTGGTAACCGGAACGAAGATTTGTCTTTCGACCGTCGTGACAGTGCCGCTGGAATGCCGAAAAGCGTTGTGGTAGATCCAGCATTTACGTGGGGAGCGGACCGCCCTCCGCGCATTCCCTGGCATGAGAGCATCATTTACGAAGTGCACACGAAGGGTTTTACGTTCCAACATCCGAGTGTGCCACCCGCTCTTCGAGGCACTTATGCAGGGCTGGCCACTGCACCGATCATTGATTATTTCAAGAACCTCGGAATCACTGCCGTCGAATTAATGCCGGTTCATTGTTTTATTGACGACCGCTCCCTGGTGGAAAGAGGATTGCGGAATTATTGGGGATACAACACCATCGGATTTTTCGCTCCCGAGCCACGCTACTCTGCGACCGGATCGCTCAACGAATTTAAGACCATGGTGAAATCGCTGCATTCGGCAGGGATCGAGGTAATCCTTGATGTGGTTTACAACCACACCGCGGAGGGGAACCAAATGGGGCCGACCTTGTCTTTCCGCGGGATTGACAATCCTGTCTATTACCGGCCGTCGCCCGAAACTCCGCGCTATTACATGGATTACACCGGCACGGGAAACACCCTAAACATGCGGCATCCCCGCGTTCTTCAGCTCATTATGGATAGTTTGCGGTATTGGGTTCTGGAAATGCACGTGGATGGTTTCCGATTCGATCTGGCCGCAACTCTTGCGCGCGAATTGCATGAAGTTGATCGTCTTGGCGCTTTTCTGGACATCATTCACCAGGATCCCATTCTTTCCCAGGTTAAATTGATCGCTGAGCCTTGGGATCTAGGAGAGGGCGGGTATCAGGTCGGAAAATTTCCCGTGGGATGGGCGGAGTGGAACGATCGTTATCGCGATGTGATTCGATCGTACTGGAAAGGGGACGGCGGGCAAATAGGGGAACTCGCATATCGGATCACCGGTTCCAGCGACCTTTATGCCCGTAGTGGGAGGCGCCCGTACGCCAGTATAAATTTTGTCACCGCGCATGATGGGTTCACCCTTCAAGACCTCGTCAGCTATAACGAAAAGCACAACGAGGCGAATGGAGAAGGGAACCGCGACGGCACTGACAATAATCGAAGTTGGAATTGTGGCGCTGAGGGCATTACTGAGGATGCTTCGGTGAACGCCCTGCGCGCACAGCAAAAGCGTAACTTCCTCGCGACTTTGTTTTTTTCGCAGGGTGTGCCAATGCTGTTGGCAGGAGATGCAATCGGCCACACTCAGCAAGGAAACAACAACGGTTACTGCCAGGACAATGACATTAGCTGGATAGATTGGAGCGAGGGATCGAAAGATACTGAACTGCTGAAATTCGTCCGCCAAGTCATCACCTTGCGGAAGAATCATCCGGTATTTCGGCGACGGAACTTTTTTCAGGGAAGAGGAATTAAGGGAGCGGGAGTAAAGGACATTCTCTGGCTGAAACCCGACGGCAGCGAAATGACTGACGAAGAATGGGGTCAGGAGTCAGCACGCAGTCTGGGTGTATTTCTCGCTGGAGAGGGACTGGAAGAACAGGATGAGCGAGGGCGACCTGTCACAGACCAAAATTTTCTTTTGCTCATGAATGCACATCATGAACCGGTACCGTTCCAGCTCCCTACCGTGGCCTCTGGAATGGTATGGGTGGCGTTAGTGGATACATCCTGCCAAACCGCGCGCATTCCAGGCCTTCTTTATGACGCGGGAAGAATCTACGACTTGCAGGCTCGATCTTTAACGGTGCTGGTGGAGAGGCAAAGAGATCAGGTTCGCGAAAAAGATCGGCGGCATGAAACGTAGGCATCGCATGCCGTTTGGTGCCGAATTGGCGGAAGACGACAGGATCCGCTTCCGACTCTGGGCTCCCAAAGCCGCGAAGGTAGATGTTTGCGTTGAGGGAAAAACCCCTTTCCGCTTCTCGATGACCCAACAAGATGACGGTTGGTTTGAACTGATAATGCACGACGCACGCGCGGGCGCCCTGTACCGGTATCAGATAGATGATGGAGAAAAGGTTCCGGACCCGGCTTCACGCTTCCAGCCTCGTGACGTTCATGGTCCCAGTGAAATCATCAACCCTTCTTCCTTTAATTGGGTGGATGAGAGTTGGCACGGACGTCCCTGGGAAGACGCGGTCATTTATGAACTCCACGTCGGCACGTTTACGCCAGAAGGGACGTTTTCGGGTGTTGAAAATAAACTCGAATATCTTGCGGATATCGGAATCACGGCGATCGAACTCATGCCCCTGTCTGATTTTCCAGGAAGACGTAACTGGGGCTACGACGGAGTGTTGCCCTACGCTCCCGACAGTTCCTATGGACGTCCTGAGGACTTAAAGCGGCTGATACAGTCAGCCCACGCGAAGGGAGTGATGGTTTTCCTGGACGTGGTATACAACCATTTCGGTCCCGATGGAAATTATCTCAATGTGTACGCGCCACAGTTTTTTACGAGTCGCCACCGCACACCTTGGGGAGAAGCGATCAATTTTGATGGTTCTCAGAGCAGAGCAGTCAGAGATTTCTTCATCCACAACGCACTCTATTGGTTAGAGGAATATCATTTCGACGGACTACGCTTCGACGCGGTGCACGCAATCATTGACGATTCGAATCCGGACATTCTTGTTGAACTGGCAGAAAAAGTGCGTACCACGCTTGGAACGGATCGGCACATTCATTTAATTCTGGAAAATGGCGACAATGAGGCGCACTACCTCCACTGCGAGAGCACCGATCGGATTTCCCTGTACACCGCCCAATGGAATGACGACATACATCACGCACTTCACGTGTTGCTCACTGGCGAAACGGATGGGTATTACAGTGACTATGGTGCAAATCCCATTTCGCTACTGGGTCGCTGTCTGGCAGAGGGATTCGCTTTTCAAGGGGACTACTCCAAATATCATGGGAGGACGCGCGGCGAGCCGAGTGTTCAATTCTCTCCGCTTTGCTTCGTTGATTTTTTACAGAATCACGATCAAATCGGGAATCGTGCCCTTGGGGAACGAATCCCGAAACTGACGAGCGCTGAGGCGCTCAGAGCCGCGATGGCAGTTCTTTTGCTTGCGCCCTCGCCGCCCCTGCTTTTTATGGGAGAAGAATTTGGCGCCACTACGCCTTTTTTATTCTTTTGCGATTTTTCCGGAGATCTGGCGACCGCTGTCACGAATGGTCGCAGGAGTGAATTCGCGTCATTTAAGAAGTTCGGCTCTCCTCAAGCACTGGCTCAGATTCCTGACCCTAACTCCGAAGAAACATTCGAGCGCTCGAAATTGAATTGGCAAAGCGCGGCGGAAAGTGCCCATCAAGACTGGCTGAACTTCTATCGTGACTTGCTTTTAATCAGGAGAAATCTCCTCGTCCCACATCTGAAAGGCATAAAAGGAAGTTCTGCAAAGTTTGCCCTCCACAGCAAGACGGCTGTTATTGTAAGTTGGGTGCTTGGAGATGCCAAACTACTTACTCTGATCGCCAACCTTGGGAAGGACGCCGCCGGCTCAGAGTTACGCCCCATGGGCGATCTAATATACTCCAATGTACCCATCAATTCCGGTCCGCAAATTGAATTATCGCCCTGGCACGTTGCATGGTTTCTTCAGCGATGACGAAAGATCGCATTCCACTATCAACATACCGGTTGCAATTTAGTCGCGATTTTACTTTTTCGCAAAGCGCCGAATTGGTGCCATACCTCGTAGCACTGGGCGTTTCCCACTGCTATGCGTCGCCATATCTGAGAGCCCGCCCCGGTAGCACGCATGGATACGACATTATTGATCACAACAAATTAAATCCTGAAATCGGCACCGATGAGGATTTCGAGCGCTTTGTCTGCGTGCTCCATGAACATGCCATGGGACAGATTCTAGACATCGTTCCGAATCACATGGGAGTCATGGGCAGCGATAACGCGTGGTGGCTGGATGTCCTTGAAAACGGACAGGCATCCGACTACGCCGGGTTCTTCGATATAGATTGGGATCCCCTGAAAGACGAATTGCAAGGGAAGCTTTTGGTTCCGATATTAGGCGATCAATATGGCACCGTTCTCGATAACGGTGAGCTGAAGCTGGCCTTTGATCGGGAAAAAGGCGAATTCAGCATCCTCTATCACGATCACAGGTTTCCGGTGAACCCAAGAGAATATCCCCGGATATTAGGACGTGGCCTGGAACGCCTGGAGCAAACGCTGAGTTCCAACCGGGAAGACTTTCTGGAATTGCAAAGTCTAATCGCGGCATTCAGTCATCTTCCCAGCCGCAGGGAAACCTCTCCAAATCAGCGGGAAGAACGCATTCGCGACAAAGAGATTCACAAGCGAAGATTAGCAGGGCTATGCGCGAAATCTGAAGAAATCTTTGGATTTCTCGAACAGAACGTTCTCGAACTGAATGGCACTCCCGGCGATTCCAAGAGCTTTGACGAACTGCACGAACTGGTCAAGGTCCAGGCATATCGTCTCGCCTATTGGCGCGTGGCCGCAGACGACATCAATTATCGTCGTTTTTTCGACATCAACGATCTCGCCGGTTTGCGGATGGAGAACGAATCGGTATTTGAAATCACGCACCGGCTCGTGCTCCATTTGCTGCGACAGGGAAAAGTTGACGGCTTGCGTATTGACCACCCAGACGGACTCTACGATCCCGCTCAATATTTTCAGCGTCTGAGACGCGAACTCAAGCGTGAGGCCGAGGTTGCTTCGGATTGTGGGCCATCTTATGTAGTGATCGAAAAAATTCTTACGGGTGAAGAAAAGATCCCCAAAGATTGGCCGGTAGACGGAACTACGGGATACGACTTCTTGAACCTGGTCAATGGATTGTTTGTTGACCCCGAATCTGTCGGAAAGATGGATCGAATTTACCGAGTATTTATCGGCATAAGAGTGAATTTCGACAACCTCGTTTATCGCAGCAAAAAAATCGTGATGCACAATGCCCTCGCCAGCGAACTGAATGTGCTTGCGAACGCGCTGACTCGGATCGCCCTTGCCAATCGTCATACGTGCGATTTCACTCTCAATAGCTTGCGGGACGCGCTTAGCCTGATCGTCGCCTGCTTCCCCGTTTATCGCACCTATATTTCGGAGAATCACGTTTCGGAAACCGATCAGAAATACATTTTGGAAGCTGTGGAGTGCGCGAAACGCCAGAGCCCAGGTTCCGATCCCAGTGTTTTTGATTTCGTTCAGGATGCGCTGCTTTTGACCAAGGCCGAAAAACAGGGCAAGATTTACCGCGACGCGGTGATCCGGTTCGCAATGAAAGCGCAGCAATTTACCAGTGCCGTTATGGCCAAAGGTCTGGAGGACACGAGTTTTTACCGTTATCACAGACTTGATTCCTTGAACGAAGTGGGAGGCGACCCGCGGCGGTTCGGCGAATCTGTCGAAGGATTCCACGCCAACATGGCGGAGCGCGCGAAATCCTGGCCACGCAGCATGCTGGAGACTTCGAGCCATGATACGAAACGATCTGAAGATGTTCGGGCGCGTATTAACGTGCTATCCGAAATCCCTGCTCAGTGGGGAAAAGCTCTGCGGCAATGGCGGGAACTGAATTACGGCAAGAAGCGGCTTGTGGACGACGTGTTAGCGCCATCGCGAAACGATGAATATTTGCTGTATCAGACTTTGGTGGGGGCTTGGCCGTTGGAAGAGAAACTTGCGACGGATTCCTGCTTCCGGGATCGTATAAAAGCTTACATGTTAAAGGCAGTGCGAGAGGCCAAAGAAAAGAGCAGCTGGGCAAATCCGAACACAAGTTATGAGACAGCAGTGACGTCGTTCGTGGATGAAATATTGTGTCCCGGCGAAGGCGACAATGAGTTTATAAAAAGTTTCGCGGCATTCAGCCGGTCTACGGCCCGCGTCGGTATGTTCAACAGCCTTTCCCAGACCTTGCTCAAGCTCACATGCCCGGGTGTTCCGGATATCTATCAAGGTAACGAGCTTTGGGATTTGAGTCTGGTGGACCCAGACAACCGGCGACCCGTTGACTATCCGAAACGCCGGAAGATCTTGCAGGAGATGCAGACGTGGCCCGAGTCCGCGGAGCATCTGAAACCTTATGTGCGGGAGTTAATCAGTCACATGAGCGACGGACGCATTAAGATGTATTTGACTTGGAAGGCTTTGAACTTGCGAAAGCGGCGCCCGGAACTGTTTTTGAAGGGGAACTATCTTTCATTGAATGTCCAGGGGCCAAAGGCAAAGCATTTATTAGCCTTCACCAGACGTTATGGGGACAGTGAGTTGATCGTCGCGGTGCCCCGGCTCTGTGCGAAATTATTTAGCGCGGATGGGGAATCTTCCGTCACACAAGACTGGTGGAAAGAAACCTACATAGAACTCCCTCCGTCCGCCGAAAGAAGGACCTACCACAACGTCTTCACTGGGGAGCAAGTCAATCTCGAACCCTCTGGCCAGGCATCGCGTTTACAGGCGAACGTATTGTTCGAGGCCTTCCCGCTGGCGCTTTTCGCTTATTAACCCGACGGGAAATAGAAAACTCGACAGATATTTAGCGGAAATGTTAAAACGGGTAATTTAATGGGAAGCTCTGGATAGGGTTTGGGTGGGGAAAAACGTGCCTCCCGCGAGCACTTTCTTGACTGCGTTCACCAGATCGCGCGCGGCCTCGCCTTTACTCACAGCCCCCCGGATCCCGCCTTGATGGAAATGGCTGGCGAAGTCCTCGGACAGATGGAGGGAAAACAAAATTACCGGAATATCGGGACGCGAATTTCCAATTTTGCCGGCGGCTTCCAGGCCATTCATCCCTGGCATGGTGATGTCCATAATTATGACGTCGGGCAGAAACTGAAATGCTTTTTCTATCGCCTCAATCCCATTGCTGGCTTCGGCGCAAACGCTCCAGTTAGGGACTGTCTCCAGCAGGTTGCGAATTCCCATCCGCATAACTTCATGATCGTCCACTATTAAGACCCTGACATGCGTGGGCACTTCCTGTGACGAGACGGTACTTTCCAGGTTCATAGGATTGCTTTCAATCGTTGGCTGGAATAGAAAAAAAGAGCGGAACTGCTGGCCAGCCTCGCAAAACTCAAAAATCCGCTAAATCGTATACGTCCACATAAAACAGTGCAATGGCACGATAGTGTAAACGAATAATAATCTATCTCCAATCACGTCCGGAAGGCAACTGAAACGAGGGAGCGTTGTAATGGGTTCAACTTAGTCCACGCTCGACGTCGCCACAGGAAAGACGCAACCAGCGAAAGCGGGCGAAAACGACAGTCTAAAAGTTCGTGTGAAACTTTCCATCAACTGCAACGCCGCCCGAGGCATCACGGTTCACGCTCACCGACCAGCGCTTCGTGACCTGGTATTCGCCCTGAATGATTTCGCTCTGGGGTTGAGTAACGTCGGTTGAGAAAGTGAAGAAAAAATTCTTCGACAATCTCTGCTGTACCGCAATCCGCGCCGATGGATTGCTGTTATTGCCGCCCAATAATGGATCAATGGATAAACTGGAAAGCCCTGCAAGCCTCTGCACGCCACTGCTTAGCCGGCTCGCTACTCCCTGCGCAATCAACGAATTCGCGCTCAGATTTGTCGTGTCGGCTTGTTGAGTCGTTTGGCCGCGCGCGATAAGGTTAATGATGTCCACCGTCGAAAGCGGAGGGTCGGAGACATAACTGGTTTGCAATTTATTAATGGATCCGTTCACATTGATCGTCAAATTGTACTGCTGAATGGTCGTCGTCGCAGCCAGATTAACCGTGGGTTCCGTTTGGTTTGGATTGTTAAACGTAAAGATGCCACGCTGCAATTGGTAGCGGTTGTTGAGAAAAAACACATCGCCCGAATTGAGGTCAGCTCGCCCCACAATCACTGGGTCCGCGGCTGTGCCGATTGCCCGCAAATTCGCTTGCCCTTGAAGATTGACCTGAGAACTCGTTGCCTCAAGCTGTCCGGTGGACTGAATACTGATATTCAACTTCACCGCGTCAGCAAAAGTCTGGCTCGTTGACGGGATGCTGGGCCCCGTGAATTGGTTCATGAAAGTTGAGATATCGAAGTCGGAAGTGAATGACAGGCTGTCAACGAGAACGCGACCCCCCAAGGTAGCATCGCTGCGGTTACCGGTAAGGTTAAGATTGCCATCTAATACCGTCCGCAGGCCATCAGGATAGAGCAGGCGAACGGATTTCGCTTGCATTGCCACATTGAATTGGATCTGCGGACGATATGTAATGGTTCCGCCTGCTGAAACTTCGCCGCCTCCCACTTGGCCTGTAAACTGCGTAATTCGGGCCTGATCGGTTCCTATATCAATAATCGCGTTCGCATGTGCCAGGCCGAGCGGGGCGGATGCCGTATAGAAAGACGCTCCTTTAAGCTGGATCTGGCCTTGCACCGTTGGATGGCTTGCTGTGCCTTGCGTGTTCACGTCGAGCACGATTGTTCCCGAACTCTTCACATCAGGATTGATGATTTGCAACAGCCTCAAATCAACGGTGCCTTTTGCAACTGTGCTCATCGGTTCCGTACCTCCGATGGGAATTCGCCCCCGGAGTTGAAGCGCGGTATCAGTTCCCTTGATCTCGGCGGGCTGAATCACTATCACAGAGTTCGCATAGTCCAAGCGGATGGGTCCGGAGTTAGCAACCTGCAACGTTTGATAAGACGCAGTCAACGTTGGAATCACGATGTGTGCTTCGACGCGATCCCTGTCCTTGAGCGGCCCCTTCAAAGTGGCATGGAACTCCATTGCGCCTTGAACCCCATTTGGCACACTTGGGGCGTACACGGCGAGAAGCGGCTCGAGCGGAATCCTGGTGGTATCAATCGTTGCCTCCGTATAGTAATCCCCGGTCAAGTTAACGATCGCGTGCGCGCTCACCGTGGATTGAGCCACATCTGACCTAAGCACCAGATTGGCTCGATGATTGGCAACATTCAGTTCGGCCTTGATTCCGGTAATCGAGTTTTCGCGAAATTGAAGTTGAGACGACTGAATACTCGCCGTCAGATTGGGATTTTCCAGCGTTCCCTCGCCGCTCGCCGAAGCCGTTAACGTTCCATTCAAATCGAGATTTTTCTCCTGGATTGCTTGCAAGCGGCTCAACACAATTCCCGGGGCATCCACCTTGAATTTGTACGACTTGGTTTTCGGAACGAATGTAAGGTCAGCTGAAGCAGATCCAGCCGCCAGGCTGACATTCAGGGAAGAATTGATCGTGCCATTGGAAGCATGGAACTTGACGGCCAGATTTTGAATTGGTTCATTCACCAGGTGCGCCTGGGTGAGCCGCAGAGATCCGCTGCCGATAGGATTCAGTTCGCTCCCCCGGAGGCTAATATCTCCGGCGAGATTGCCCTCAACTGGATATTGCAGGCGCGCAAGTTGCTCGATCTGCGCCACCGGCATTTGTTTGATCGAGACATTTATGGCTATTGGGTCGGAGGTGATGTATGACCAATCGTGCAGTCCGGCACTTGCTGAGAAAGATAGCTCTCCCCGGCCCGCACTGATCAAATCGCCATTCTGAATTGATATTCCAGATGGACTCGCTTGCGCTGTGAGACTGAGCATACGCCACTCGCTGCCTTCCACCGCCAAATGTTGAGCGTTGACTTTGGCGCTGATGTTTGGCCTCTGCCACGACCCCGTCACGGCTGCGCTCAAATCCGCAGCACCGGATGCATCGAGCGGCTGCGGCGGTTTGGCGTCAGGGGAAGCTCTCCGGCTTTGCGCGATAGTCGCGAACATCGCCAGTTCGTGCAAGTCGCTGGTGCTCGCGTGAAGAATCAGATTGGAGTGGTCGCTGATTTGCCCGTTCGCCACAATCGAAGATCGGGGAGTACGAATCGTAGCCTCACGTACCGCAAGGATGCGGCGAGCGCCGTCATAAGTTATGCGCCCGGTCCCAATAACAGGAATCATTCCTCTTCCCGCGGAGTCAGTAGCCGTCGCTCGAATATTCAACTCCGACCCGACGCGCAAATTCTTCATACTGCCGATCCAGGAAGCGTCGGCGGTGCCTTGTAAAGTGCCGGTCACCGGAATCGTCTTTGCTCCGCTGTTATTCAACGAAGCCTTTACCGCTTGCAAAGATATTCCGCTCAACGAAGCATGCAGTTTCGAGGAGGGGGTTGCATCCAAATGCTGAATCGCGAGAGTCGCCGCCAGCCGGCCATTCAGCAGGTCAACGACAAAATCGCTTGTGCGGAAATTCCCATCAGCGAACTGATACCCGCTGTTAAGCTTTCGGAGTTCCATGCGACCTTGGGGTGAAGCGATTCGCAGGACGTCGCTGGTAATCCGGCCATCGAGCATGACATCCCGCAAGAACGGATGATCCGGTGTGCTGTGATAGGCAAGCTCGCCCGAAAGCAAAACATCTCCCGCCGTCTCAGAACCCGGTACAAGCCCCGCGACATCCTGAGAATGAATCAAGATGTTGTAGCTGCCGTCTACTTGTGGATTGTTGTAATCCGTGATTTTGGCTTGCAGCGCGGCGCGAGATGAACCGATTGTAAGCACTACGGACGATAGATTCACAGCCGAAGGACTGGCATCAAATGTTGCGGCGAGGCTGTGCGGAAGAGGAGCCAACCCGGCATATTGAATGTGCCCCTCGTGATATTTGATCTCACCCGCATAGCTCGTTGTAATCGAATTGAAGTGAGTCTCGGCGCTGAGGTCGCGCACATCGGCATTTACCGGTGTCTTTCGGTCGTTGTAGTCAACCTCGCCATTGGTCAACAGGACATGCCCAACTGCAAGATCGAAAACATTAGTCTGCGAGCTTTTGTTTTTGGGCGCGCTCGGAACAGGGATGTTGGTACGCCCGTTCCCATCCACGACCAAGTGCACTACTGGGTGCTCAATGAGCAGTTCGCTCAGATTCACCTGATGGTGCAACACGGATAGAATTTTCAGGCCCACAGTCAGCTTATCCACTTGGAGAAGTGGCTTTTCTGTGTCCGTTTCCGTCCCGTGGATAACGAAACCATATAAATGAGCCGTCAGCGTCGAAACGCGGAAATCGAAATTGCGGACTTCGACTTTCCCTCCTGTGGCTTCGTTGCCTTGTTGCACGATTGTCGCAAGCACATATTGGTGAAAGCCATTGCTCCTTAGAACAAAGTAACCAGCGACGAATGTGATGACCAATAAACTCACGATGATTCCGGCCGACCACCCGATAATGCGTTTCCATTTCATAACTTCACTCTTAAAATGATTGTCCAAGCGTAATGAAATATTGCGTCGAACCGAGGCCAGGCACCGGATTCAAATTGCGGCCCACGTCAATGCGGACAGGCCCAATTGGCGTGGCGTAACGCAAACCAATTCCCACCGTATTCGTATAGTTGTCCACGAATTGATTGAAGTTAATCCGGCTGTTAGTGTTGCCTCCGTCATAGAAAACAACGGCGCCGAGCGGCTTCAGAATGTCTATAGGTATGTGAAGCGGAAAGCGTAGCTCGGAATTGACAATGAAAAGCTGCTCCCCGCCCACGGGAACGGTGATCTCGCTGGTGCATGCGCTTGGGGCGGTGCCGGGTGCACAGAATGGCACCAACCGTTGTGGCCCTGCGCCATTCAGAGGAAACCCGCGAATACTGTCTCCGCCGCCGGTAAAAAAAAGTTGGCTCGTCGGCACAAAGCTGCCGGCAAGGGGTTTGGCAAATCCAAGCCTTAGACTGTTGGCCCAAACCATCCCACGAATTGGGCGATAGTAGGCATACTGCCCGTAAAGTTTTGCGAAATTTGCGCTAGAGCCAAGCCCAGTGGGAGTAATCGCCAGATTTAAAGTTCCAAATGCTCCGTGATGGGCGTCTAGAGGCTTGTCGCGGGTATCTTTAATCAGCGTCGCCGAAACCGTTGAGAGTCGCACGTTCCGGTCTTGTTCCTGGACCAGTTGCGGTACAAGCAATTCAGACAGCCGCGTTTTATTGAAGTCGTAGCGAATTTGCAGCCGCATTGTTTTCGCCTGATCAAGGGTTCTTTCCAATTGAAACGCCGCGTCCCCAAGTCGCGCAGCAAATAAAGGATTCTCAGTCGTTCGTTCGAGGGAAAGAGTTGTCAATGCCTTCCATTGAGTGCGGCGGAAATGGGGATCGGTATAAGACGCAAGGGCGCGTTGATCGAGCTGTGCGGCGAGCAGCGAGATTTCGCCGGTTTCTCCCAGTCCACGGAAATTTCGGCGTCTGTACTCAATGGATCCCCTGGGACTCACAAACGTGGCCTGGCTTGGCACAATGTTGTTGTTGCCCGTGGCGATTGTGGGAAGACTGGGGATAGCGACTGTTCCGCTTGGCACGCTGCCGCCGCGGCGCGCAGCTTCGAAACCAATGCCGTAGGTTATGGAGTTTCGTTTGGCTTCGTGCACCTTGACGAGAGTTTCTTCGTCCGTCTGGTCCGCAATCTCTTCTTTTGGGCCGACGCTGGACCAGTCGAAAATGCCGAGATTATAGAGATCACTTTGCGCCTCCAGGAGTTTTCCCTGGCTCAAGGGGGCCTCGGCAGAAATATTTGCCGTCTCATGGATCAGCACCGGCCGTGTGACTTTTTGTCCGATCAGAACCACGTCTTTGACACGGACCTGCTGATGCTCAGTGATAACGAATGCAATATCCACTCTGTGTGGATTCTCCGGATGTCGCGTGACTGGCGTTCGAACGTCCACGTTCAAGTAACCCAAGTCTAGATATTTCGCCAGTATTTGGCTGCGATCTTTGGAGACTCCGCCGGGCGAAAATGGAGTGCCTGACAGCGCGTTGAAACCGCCCGTTGGCCTCAGGCCGGCAACCGATAGATGCTGGTTGCCTTTGATCTCCACTTTGTCAATCAGTGTGCGTGCGCCCTCTTCAATCTTGAAATTGACGTCGATTTTCGGCTCATGATCCAACACTGTAGATGTTACTTTTACATCCTCATATCCTGTGTTCCGGTAGAGAGCCTGGATGTTCTTGACGCTGGCGTTCAGTAACTTTTGGCTGAACGATCCCCTCGACAGCAGGCTATGCTTCTTAATCTCGAGGCCGCCCAGCAGATCGGCATTTGAGATTTGATGGTTTCCGGTAAACACAATGCTATCCACCTTGTGCTTTCGACCCTTATCTATGTTGTAAGCGATCGTGACCTTGTCGGCAGCGTGCTGGAAAACCGTCGTGACTTTAACGTCGAAGTATCCTTTCTTTTGAAAGTAGTTGGCCAAGTTTCGTTCTCCCTCATCAACCAAGTCGCGATCCACGGACCCCTCGCTGTAAATTGGAATCAGCTTTTTTATCTCGCGATTGGAAAGATAGGGAATCCACGATAGCCTGGCTCCCGTAGCCTTGATGTTAACCACTGGGCCCATTTTTATCGTGATTGAAACGTCCGCAAGGTTGGTGTCGGGATGGTATTGGGGAGGATCGAATGTCAACCGATTAGCAAGATAATGTTGCTTAGTGAGATAAGCCTTCATCAGTGCGGTAGCTGATTTAATTCGGGAGGATCTATATGGCTTGCCGGTTTTCAGCAATCCACCCGTCAGGCGTGCCCGGAATCCACGAACTGAGTGGAGCAACCTGCTAGTTTCATCTGGTGTAGTTCCTAGAATGTTTATCGAGCCAATGCGCGCCCGCTTGCCCAATTCGACATAGAAAATGGGATTTGCGATTTGGTGAGCATCGTCCAGCTCTACGCCGCTGTGGATTTGCGCCGCAAAAAAGCCCTCGGATTTGAAAAAGTCCAGCAGCAGCTTTTCTTGATTCGCCACTTGCGATTTGTCGTAAGCCTCCTCGTCCTGGAAATTAATAACTTGTAAAAGCCTTGTATAGCTGAATAACTTTGTCGCCCCGGGGAATTGCACAACGCCGATGTAGTACGCGGGTTGTAGAATAAAATCCACCCGCAAGCCAGCCGTCTCAGGCTCGACATCAATCGAAATCCTGGTAAAATTCCCGGCTCTTATTAAGGCCAAACTGCTGGTTTCGACGTCCGTCGGAGAATAAGGTTGGCCGGCTTTTTGTGAAATCAAAGGACGGAATTGTTCGACATCTAAACGGGGATTCGCAATGATGCCAACTGCACTCACAATCTGTCCTTGATACGAGGCTTGTCCGGAAGCGCTCAATTGAAGCACAAGAATCATGACGCACCCGAACGCGTGAGCCAGCTTCGAACGCGACTGAAAAACGCCATGCTGCTGCTTCTGATGAACGGGCGCCAAGAGCAAAATCCCCGACTGAGAAGTTAGATAGCGCCTTGTGATGCAATCATCAACGGCGAAGATGTCCATTTTCACGGTGCCAGAGCTACAGCTCCCCTCTGAATTACGAAATGAAATTGATATCGCATGTGCGGGCCGGCCCCTATTCTTAACATACGTGTCTGGCGGTAACCGCATGGATGCTTGCGAAGGTTCGATCTTCGAATGCAGGTCAATCCAGTTCGTTTCATACATGAATCCGGCCCACGAAAATACATTGTCAGCCTGATCGCCAGCAACAAGCCGGCAGGTTATGCTGAGAGCGAAGTTGGATTACGCACAGCCGAAAAGGAGACCATCATGCTCTATTGGGCGTTAGTCTTTCTGGTAGTGGCGATCGTTGCAGCGATCTTTGGATTTGGTGGCGTGGCAGTAGCCGCCGCTGGAATCGCTAAGATTTTGTTCTTTATTTTCCTAGTGTTTTTTGTGATCATGCTGGTCACTCACCTGTCCCGCAGGGGTAGCGCGGGAGTTTGAGAATTCGATCCATCCATTGAGTGTTTCTCCACGATCCGGGCTCCGGCGATCATCGCCGGAGCCCGGATCGCTATTTGCGCCGATTTTCCAAAAGACTTTAGATCTCAACGCCACGCCGAGTTCTACAAGAGGGTATTATCTACTGTTCCCTTGGAGGACAACGAGTGGCGATTCTTGTGGTTGGAGGAGCTGGTTACATTGGGAGCCACACTGCACACGCTCTTCGGCGAAAAGGGCGCGAGGTTATTATTTATGACAATCTCTCCACCGGATATTCCGTCCTCGCCGAAGGGTTCGAGCTTGTAATCGGAGACATTTCTGACTCAAAAAAACTTGCGGCCCTTCTGAGGCGAGTTGATGCGGTCATGCATTTCGCCGCGCATGCATATGTCGGCGAATCGGTCGAGAATCCACGGAAGTATTTCCAAAACAATTTGCTCGGCAGCTTGTCGCTGCTGAATTCCGTCATGGACTCCTCAGTCCGTAAATTTATTTTCTCATCCACGTGTGCGGTTTACGGTGTTCCGGTTAAAGTGCCAATGACGGAGGACAATCCGCGATTACCAGTGAATCCGTATGGATCTTCCAAGCTGGCCTTTGAATTTGCTCTCGAGGCTTACGCAAAAGCTTATGACTTGCGTTTCGTAGCCTTCCGTTATTTCAATGCGGCTGGGGCGGACGAGAATGGAAAAATCGGGGAAATGCATGATCCGGAAACCCATCTAATCCCGGCAATTTTCGAAGCGATCAAAGGAAAACGTCCGGCGCTACAGATTTTTGGCGATGATTATCCAACGCCGGACGGAACCTGCATACGAGATTACATCCACGTGAGCGATCTCGCGGAGGCGCATGTGCTGGGCTTGGATTATCTTGATAGCAAAGATTCGGTTGCCTTAAATTTGGGTACTGGGCAAGGATATTCGGTGAAAGAAGTGGTCTCGACCATCGAGAAAGTCGTTGGACGGAAAGTGCCAAGCCAGATGGCGCCACGCCGCCCAGGTGATCCGCCGTCATTGGTGGCCGACCCGTCTCGCGCGGAAAAATTAATGAATTGGAAGGCGAAGCGCTCTCTTGAAGAGATTGTTTCGAGCGCCTGGAAATGGGCCGAAAGCAGGAGTTAATTCAGGGCGTTCGTAGAACGCCTCAGCTTCTGGCCGACGGCGCGGCCGCCCGTTTGGGCAATATCTCACCGATACGGCGAATCTGTGCCCCGACGCCACGCAATTTTTCTTCGATGTGTTCATACCCGCGATCAATGTGGTAAACGCGGTCAATAATCGTCTCTCCATCGGCCACTAGAGCTGCCAAGACCAAAGACGCGGATGCTCTTAGGTCCGATGCGAGAACTGCCGCTGCGCTCAGCGGGGTCTTTCCACGAACGACCGCGCGCCGTCCCTCGATCTTGATATTTGCTCCCATCCGAACCAGTTCCTGTGCCTGCACCAGGCGATTCTCAAAGATATTTTCGGTGATCTCCGAAATCCCTTCGGCTTGAGTAGCCAAGGCCATATACTGCGCCTGCATATCGGTTGGAAAGCCGGGGTATTCTTTGGTCGCAATGTCGGCAGCTTTGAAGGGACCATCGCCCATTACTCGGACCGACTCGGCTGTGGTCGCCGTCTTCACCCCAACTTCATTCAGTTTTTCCAGCAGTGCGGCAAGGTGCTTCGGTGCGCAGAGCGAAACATTTAGATCCCCACCGGTAAGGGCACCCGCGATAATGAATGTTGCTGCCTCGATCCGATCGGGAATGATTCGATGTTTTGCGCCGTGCAGCTTTTCCACTCCCTTAATCCGTATCGTCGAAGTGCCGGCGCCCTCAATTCGAGCGCCCATCGCGTTCAGCAAATCCGCGAGATCGAGGACTTCCGGTTCCAGAGCGCAGTTGCGCATCACAGTTTCACCCTCGGCCAGCGTCGCGGCCATGAGCAAGTCTTCCGTGCCAGTAACTGTAATTTTCTCGAAAACGATTTCCGCGCCTATCAATCTCTTGGCACTGGCCTCTATGTAACCGTGCTCTTGTGAAATCGTTGCTCCCAGTGTTTCCAGTCCCTTAATATGCATGTCAATTGGACGCGCACCAATCGCGCACCCTCCAGGCAAGGAGACGCGAGCCCTGCCGCAACGTGCGACCAGCGGTCCAAGGACGAGCGCGGAAGCCCGCATTGTCTTTACCAACTCATAAGACGCTTCCGGAGAAGCCAACGTGCGGCAACAAATTGACGTTCGATGCTGGGCTCGTCCGTAGCCCAATTCAACTTCCGCTCCCATCGCCGCAAGCAATTTTCGGGTGGTCTCAATGTCCCGGACCTGAGGAATGTTTTCCAGGATGACCGGCTCTTCCGTGAGAAGAGCGGCGGCCATGCATGGCAGAGCCGCATTTTTCGCCCCGCTCACCCGGATTGTTCCAAGCAATGGATTGCCGCCACGTATTACAAACTTGTCCATATAGAAGATTGCCCGGCCTTTATTCTAACGGGGAAAAGTTCTAACCGTGGCAGGAGGAAATAATCGAGAGGGCACGGCCTTCCAGGACTCTATTCCCCCGAGTCTCTCTGTGCGTGAGCAATCGCCTGACGCACATTTCCGCGCACGGATTCGAGCGCCTTCTCGGCCTTGCTTGAACTAACTCCAGTTTGCAACATTACCAGCGCGGCGGGAACGCTTCCGCCGGACGCCTGGAGTGCCTTCTTAGCTTTCTCGTGGGGGATATTTGAAGCGCGCTCCAAAATTGTCACTGCGCGTAAGGCGAGTTTCTCATTTTTAGGCCGCACGTTAACCATAAGGTTTCCGTAAACGTGTCCCAACCGCGTCATAGCGCCACTGGAAAGCATGTTCAGCACCATCTTTTGCGCGGTGCCAGCCTTCATGCGAGTGGATCCCGATATCACCTCAGGTCCGGTCTCGACAACGATCCCGATCTCTGCGGCCTTTTCTAGTTCTGAATATGGATTGCAGACCACAGCAATGGTCTTCGCTCCTTTTCGCCGCGAGTATCGTACCGCCGCGATGGTGAATGGAGTTCGTCCGCTGGCAGCGATTCCAACAACCACGTCATTCTTGCCCGGTTTTCTTTTGGCGATTTCGGATTCACCGAGCGTGGCGGAATCTTCGTTCGCCTCGACCGCAGCGCCTAATGCTTTCGGTCCTCCCGCGATGATAAATTGAACACTTTTCGGATCGGCATTAAAAGTGGGTGGGCATTCCGCGGCGTCCAGCGCGGCAATTCGTCCGCTGGTACCGGTTCCAACGTAAATGAGACGTCCGCCTTTACGCAGGGAATCCGCAATCAAGTCAATCGCCTCCGCGATTTGCGGCAAGGCGCGCTTTACCGCGGCCGCGACTTTCGCGTCTTCCGTATTGATGATTCGCGAAATTTCCAGGGATGACTTGCGGTCAAGATCGGCGGAGGCAGGATTCGATTGTTCAGTGGCGAGTTGACTTAACTTTGCGCGTGTCCCGCTCAGCTTTCTCAAGCAGTCACCTCAAGCCCCAACGACTCGATGACGGTATCGTGAAATGCGGGCCTTATTGTCTTGATCGCTTGATTACGGCAATCCGGCCAGGTCCGATTTGTGAGCAGGACTACCGAAAGCTGGCGGTCAGGATCTATCCACAGCGATGTGCCCGTATATCCAAGGTGTCCATATGACCTCGGAGAGAAATACTTTCCTGATTGAGATGGAGACGAGGGCGTATCCCATCCAAGCGCTCTGGAGGTTCCTTGCGGTGAAGTTTCGCGGTGCGTAAAAATATCCAGTGTTTCGGCACGCACCGGATAACCCTTGGACAGTGCGCCAGCGAAAATCGCCATGTCGGTCGCGGAAGAGAAAACCCCTGCGTGTCCGGCGACTCCGCCAAGAACGCTGGCATTTTCGTCCTGCACTTCTCCCTGGATCACACGATTGCGAAAAACGCAGTCCGCAACGGTGGGCGGAATTAAACCGCGCACTGCGGCTGGTGGATTGAACATGGTATGGACCATACCAAGCGCGCCAAAGATTTCCCGCTGGCAAAAGCGGTCAAGCGCTTCGTCGGCGAGACGTTCCAACAGCGATCCAAGAATGATGAATCCAATATCGCTGTATTCGGCTCGCGCTCCAGGGTCGGCGGTGAGATTCGTAGTGAATGCAAGCGAAAGAAGTTCGTCTTTGCAAGACGCTCTCTGATAGAGCTTCTCGTAGGCGGGCAATCCTGACGAATGCGTGAGCAGCATGCGAACGGTTACGTGTTTGCGGCGCGAGTCCGATCCAGAAAATTCCGGCGCAATCGCAACAACTGGCGCCTCTAGGTCGAGGAGACCCCGTTCGTAAAGGATCATTGCCATCGTCGCCGTCGCAACCACCTTCGTAACGGATGCGAGGTCAAATGGCGTTGCCGTTGTTACTTCGGGAGAACTTGGCTCGTAGGTAAATCTGCCGAATGCCTTCAACGCCACTAGTTTTTCCCGCCACAATACGGCGACGGCAGCGGACGGAAATATATTTCCTGCAATAGCTTCACGTAAAATCTCGAACGGTATCGCAAATATAGCGTCCTGACCATCGTACGCAGCCACAGGAAGCCGCTGCTGAACGTTGAAAACAGTATCCATTGAGAATCTGCCAGACCTGAACTCCGCGCACATCGTGAACATCGCAGAGCAATACAAGAATGGTAGCAGAAGATTAAAACAGGGCATTTGTGAACACGGCACCCCACGCTCGATTTCTTGAGGTCCTGCCGGTACTTGTGTAAAGTCGAATCATTAACTCAGTCCTCAAAAATTCGAGCACTCTTCGATTCCTGTGCTGCGTTTTGGTGATGGTATCTCTGCTCCCTGCCCCTGGTTGGGGCTCAACCAAGAAGACTGCACCTGCCCCGGGTCGTCTCAAAGTACTCGACCGGATCATATTGGACGCCATTCACGACGGCGAGGTTCCAGGCGCGGTAGTGCTTGTGTGGCACAACGGTAGCGTCGTTTATCGCAAAGCGTTCGGCTACCGCTCGCTTGAGCCTCACCGCGAGGTGATGACTGTGGACACAATATTTGACCTGGCATCCCTAACTAAAGTAGTCGCAACCACAACTGCAATTATGCAATTGGTTGAACAAGGGAAGATTCGCGTTAACGATCCTGTGGCAAAATATCTTCCCGAGTTTGCGGATAATGGTAAAGGCGACATTACGATCCGCGATTTACTTATCCATTACTCAGGCTTGCCGCCGGATTTGGACCTCGGACAACCGTGGGAAGGCCGCGATACCGCATATCGGATGGCGTCTGCGGTAAAACCGATGTATCCTCCCGGATCGAAATTCCTTTACAGCGATGTCAACTTCATTGTCCTTGGCGCGCTAATCGAAAAAGTCTCAGGCGAATCCCTCGAAGATTACTGCGAGAAGCACATCTTTCTACCCTTGCGAATGACTCACACCCGTTTCCTGCCGCCCGCATCCTGGAAACCCAAAATCGCTCCCACGCAATACGATCAACAAGGCAAAATGCTGCGGGGGATTGTGCACGACCCTACGGCGCGACGCATGGGGGGAGTGGCAGGGCAGGCCGGCTTGTTTTCGACGGCGGACGATTTATCAAAATTCGCCGTGGCACTTCTTCAAGGGAGTTCGGTTCTATCCCCACTCGCAATCGAGAAAATGACCACACCCCAGCAGCCTCCCACCTCCGACCTCCTGCGCGGATTCGGATGGGACATTGATTCGCCCTTCTCGAGCAATCGTGGAAGTTTGCTGCCTGTGGGATCGTTCGGCCATACCGGCTTCACGGGAACATCGTTGTGGATTGATCCGACGACGCGCACATTCATAATTTTACTGACCAATGCGGTTCATCCAAACGGGAAGGGCAGTGCAATTGCCTTACGTTCGAAGGTGGCAACCGCAATCGCTGCCAGACTTGATCTCACCGCGACTGAAAAGGAGAAACTCCGTTCGAAGAGCTTGACCGGATATAGCGAAGCCGAAACGGCTCGACATCTGCCCGTGAGAAACGGTTCGGTTCAGGCGGGGATCGACGTCTTGGAAGCGCACAACTTTGATGTGCTTCAACAGCCGGCAGGAAAGCGAAGAGTCGGCGTACTTACCAATCAGACCGGGGTGGATTCTCAAGGCCAGCGCACCATTGACGTGCTCGCGCACGCGCCTGGTATTTCTTTGCAGGCGATCTTTAGTCCAGAGCATGGTGTTACGGGTACGCTCGATATGACAGACGTGGGGAACTCAAAAGATTCCGTGACCCAAGTCCCTGTCTATACCGTTTACGGAGGAAAAGATGCCGCTCGTCGGCCATCCCAGGATATTCTTAAAACGCTCGATGTGGTCGTTGTGGATATTCAAGATGCCGGCACGTACTTTTATACCTACGAGACCACCCTGGGTTACTTTCTGGAGGCAGCCGCTAAAGCTGGAATCGAAATCGTCGTGCTGGATCGGCCAAATCCCATTACCGGATCATTTGTGCAGGGTCCAATTACGGATGTTGGGCGCCAAAGTTTTGTAAATTATGATCACGTGCCGGTGCGCCATGGCATGACGATGGGAGAGCTCGCACGAATGTTCAATGAGGAACACAACATTCATACTCACCTGGTAGTGGTGCCGATGGACGGATGGATGCGCGGCGACTGGTATGACTCAACGGGTTTGCAATGGATCAACCCTTCGCCGAACCTTCGCAGTCTTACCGAGAACACACTTTATCCCGGGGTCGGCCTGGTTGAAGGCACGAATATTTCCGTCGGAAGAGGAACGGATACGCCATTCGAATTGGTTGGCGCGCCCTGGATTAAGAGTCGTGAGTTCGCAAGTTATCTCAATGCGCGAAACATCTCAGGAGTGCGGTTTGTTCCTGTCACCTTCACGCCCACCGCCAGCAACTATGCGAATCAAAAATGTGAAGGAGTCAACATCGTAGTCACGGACCGAAATGTGTTTGACAGCCCGGAGCTTGGTATTGAGCTATCTTCCGCGCTGCATAAACTGTATCCGCAACAATATGACATGCGGCGGATGATCGAACTTCTATTGAATCAATCAGTCTACGATGCCATATCGAATGGTGAAGACCCGCGCCGTATTGCCGAAGATTGGAACGCTGAGGATGAACAATTCCAACAATTGCGCCAAAAATATTTAATTTATAAATAGCCTGTTCGTGCCGGTGCACGGAATACAGCTATCCGCTACAATGATCCCGCAAATCTGACCTCCAGCCTCGCGTCAGGAAGTTAAGTGATGGAATCTCGAAATTCAAACGGTCCCATACCCAGATTCTTTTACCGTTGCGCGGGACCGAACTGCGGCGCTCTGAAGCAAAATAGCGATCGCTGGTGGTTAGTTTGGACATCATTCGGCGAGTTTAACCGTCCCGTGCTGTACTTGTGTCCTTGGGATGAAGACATCGCAGCCCGTGAGGGAACCCTGTACGTGTGCGGTGAGTCGTGCGCTCAACGATTACAATCGCAGTTTATGGGCAATGTCCGGGAAGGCCAAACGCGGCGCGTTTGCAGTTAGCATTTTCCGGCGCCGGGACTAACCTTTTCGGACGCGGCTTGCATCCTATTTGCGGGGCCTGTTTTTAGGGATAAGGTCTGCAATTGATTCGGAGGTGTACCATGCGCGCTCTTGTAACCTTACTATTGCTGGCTCCTTTCGCGGCCGCCCAATCCGGGGCCGTTCCATCATCCGCGAATACTCCGCCGAGTGCTCCGCACCCAGCAGTCGCAATAGCGTCGGCGTCATCCCAAACGTCATTGACGGATTCGAACCAGCTGATTATTCCCTCTGGCACAAAAGTTCCGGTGGTGTTGAAACATGCAATTTCCACCAAGGGTAGCCGGGAAGGCGATGCTGTTTACGCCGAGACAACCTTTCCTGTTGTCATCAATGATCGCGTTGTGATTCCTCCTGGAACGTATGTGCAGGGCAGAATCACTCACATTCAACGCGCCGGCCGGCTCAAGGGACGCGCTGAAGTTCTGATGCACTTCACGACTCTCATCTATCCAAGCGGCTACACAGTTGTGATGCCGGGTGCATTAAAGAACGCCCCCTGGAGTAGACAAAGCTGATGTGAAGGACGACGAAGGTACTGTTCGCGAAGACAGTCAGAAGGGCGAAAAAGCAGGAAAGGCTGCACAAGACGGCATACAGGGAGCAGAAGGCGGCGCACTCATCGGCGCCCTTGGCGCAGGCAGCCGGATGGGCGCTGGAATCGGCGCGGGCATAGGAGGCGCCACGGGAGCTGCCATCGCCTTGCTGAGCCGTGGCAACGACGTAAAAATGGATGTCGGGACATCCATCGAGATGGTCATTCAACGAGACGTAACTCTCGATGCAAGCCGTGTGCCAAGATAATGTTTGACTAGAACCTGCGTCGGTGGCCCACTCAAGCCTGGTTTTGGCTTGAGTGGGGAAGTTCGACCGCCGGACAGAGGCTGCCCGTGGCTCGTTCCCGCTTTCTCGCCGTCCACTCGGATTCAACTTCTACCCGGTTTTCGCAGCCCGTTGCGTACAACAGAAAGCTGCTCCACTCCCCGTCCCCAGGGCAAGTGCGCCAGCTTACGCTCTGAGCACTTCCCCACTCAAGCCAAATGCGGACTTGAGCGGGCCACACAGCCTGTCGGTGCACCTCTTCGAGAGAGCCTATCAGGAAAGCTTATTAGCGGAGGCGGAGTATGCAAAGCGGTAGATCTGGGCATCAATCTCTTTGCGAAGATCGTCCCAGATATTTTTCGGCATCGAAACAAAAACCTTTACTACTTCGGGATCGAACTGTCGCCCCGACCACTTCTGTATTTCTTCGATTGCGGCTTCCAAAGTTTGGGCAGGGCGATAGGGACGGTTGGAAGTGATTGCATCCAGCGTATCGGCCACCGAGAACAGGCGTGATCCCAACGGAATTCCTTCGCCCTTCAAACCGCGCGGATATCCAGTCCCGTCGAAGCGTTCCTGATGGGAATAAACTATTTCGGCGGCTTCCGCCAGGAAAGGAATCTTGCGCAGCATTTGGTAGCCACGATAACAGTGCTCACGCATGATCGCGACTTCATCCGGATTTAGAGCGCCGGGCTTGCGGAGAATCGCGTCAGGAATCGCCATCTTTCCAATGTCATGAAGGAAGGCTCCGCGCGCAATCACTCGAATCTGATCCGAGGATAATCCTATTGCCCGCGCAATGGCTATCGTGAATGCGGTAACGCGCTTGGAATGCCCTTCAGTCTCGGCATCTTTCAAGTCGAGCGCATCGCCCAACGCCTCGAGAGTGATGTCATAAGACCGTTCGAGCGTGCCAATCGCTTTTCGAAGCTGCTCGGTCTTCGCCGTTACAAGGGATTCAAGGTTCGTTTGATAGGCCCGGTTTTCCAGCTTGAGACGGCGATTTTCCAAAGCGCGCCTCACGGTAGCGAGCAACTGTTCGCGTTCGAAGGGCTTTAGCAGATAGTCATAAGCGCCATTGCGGATCGCCGCTAGAGCCACGGATATATCGTGTACCGCTGTGACCATTACCACAGGCAGATCTGGAAAACGCTCCTTCGTCCGTTCAAGCAGGCCAATACCGTCGAGGTCGGCCATCATCAAATCGGAAAGCACAAGCTCGAACTCCTCTCCCGATTCGAGCAATGCCAGCGCCTGTAAGCCAGAACCCGCCTGGCTGCATTTGTAATGGGCAGCAGTCAGCATGGAAGAGACAATCTCGCGAATAGCCTCTTCGTCATCCACGATCAAAATGCGGTCTACAGGCATGAGCAATTACAGTCTAAGTCAATTCTATCTTAAGGGGTTGATGCCGAAAGTAACTGGCGGGTAGTGGAAAGGGCAGTGTCCGCATACCGAAGCGTGTTATCAAAGGGACGGGGTGTAGGCCTGTCCTCGCAATGAACATTTTTGCCTCCAATGGCTGGAATGCCGCAAATTTCATCTCGCCGAACCTCGAACTGAGTGGCCTGGTCATTCTTGCCGCTAGTTTGCTGGTCTTTCGTACTTTCCGTGAGCGCTATTTACTGACCTGGATTGTAGGCTGGTTGACCTATCTGCTTTCTACGAGCACGACAACCACAGGCTTGCAGCACCGTGAGATGGTTGCGATCTCGCAGGCGGAATTTGTCCTGGCGGTCTGCCTGTTTGCGGCTGCGATATTTGTTTATGCTCGCGTCCAAAGTTTGGTTTCGTTTCTGCTTCCAACGTTGGTCGTACTGGTCGCTTTCACAGTATCGCGAGCGTTATGGTGGCCGGATTCCTTTGCTCTGCGGCTGACGCTGGAGATTTCCTACCGGATCATTGCCCTCACTGCCGCGATTCAACTTATGCGGTTTCGGCGCGCCCGATGGGAAATTGGTCCGTGGGCGTTTTGCCTCAGCATGCTGTTGCTTCACCTTAATTGGACTCCTGTAAACGCATATTTCCCGCCGGGCTCCGGGCGCATGATCGAGGCTCTGCTCGGATTCAGCATTTTGCTGGTAGTTTTCGAAGACTCGCAAATGCGCACTCGCCGCATGGGCGTACTGAATGCCGTAACTACGAGTATCACCCGGGAACAACAAGATGGCCCGATGCTGCTCACTGCCCTCGATAAATTGAAAAGCCTACTGTCGGCCAAGGCTGCGTGGTTTCGGGTATTGGAAGGTGACAAACTCGTACTTGTCCAGCAGATCGGCCTGTCTGACGAATTCCTGAAGGATCGAAATGGAGTTGCGGTTGACGACGTACTGAAGGGTATTTTGGCTTCTACTTCACCTACGATCGTTGAAACAGCCGCGGCGCCAGAAAATATTCGTCCATATTTCAAGAGGGAGCGGTTTCACCACGTCTTGGTGATGCCGGTTGTCGGTAAAAAGTCTATGATTGGCACCCTTTCTCTCGGCAGCCGTCATCGGGTTGCTTATGCCCCCGGAGATCTGGAATTTCTCGCCAACAGCGCTCACCAGTTAGGGCTTGCGGTGGAAAATTTGCGTCTTATGGATGAGATCCTGCGATCGCACCGTCAATGGACCAATACTTTCGACTCCATCCAGGATGTAGTTCTTTTGCACGATTCGGATTTTCGCATCATGAAGGCAAATCGCGCGCTCTTGCAGCGACTCGTGCAGGCGCCAGCCGATGTCGTTGGGAAATGTTGCGAAGATGTGCTTCCTCGGGATCAGCGTCAGTGGACTGAATGTCCATATTGCGGCGACGCCGAGGATGGCTTCCATGAAGGATCGGATCCCTGTTTTGGCGGCTTTTCCATGGTTTCCAGTTCCTCTTACGTCGAACAGGGCTCCAAACAAAAAGGAACCATCCACGTGGTCCGTGACGTCAGCGACCGCCGTGTGGCTGAAGAAAAATACCGGCAACTATTCGAGCAGGTTCAGGAGGGCGTATTTGTCGCCACGCCGGAAGGAAAACTGCTCGACTGCAATGACGCCTTCGTACGCATGTTCGGCCACAGCCGCGAAGAACTAATGGCGGTAAACGTTGATCTTCAGCTTCACGCTTCGGCCGAACAGCGCCAGGCTTTTCACCGCGAAGTGGAACTTCATAATTACGTCCGAAATTTTGAAGTGACATTGCGCCGGAAGGACGGAACGCTGCTTACCGCGGTGGAAAGCAGCTTCGCGACGCGCGATGCAAATGGGAAGATTGAACGCTATCAGGGGTTTCTTCTCGATATCACCGAAAAAAAGCGGGCAGAGGACGAGATCCGCCGCCGGAACCGCGAACTAAATGCTCTGAACGCGATGGCTGTAATTGCAACTCAGTCTTTCGATCTCGATGAAATTTTGAATCTCACCTTGCGGCAGGTGATTTCTTTGCTGGATGCTCAGACCGGCTCCATCTACCTCTGCGATTCCGACGCAACAACTTTTCGGCGGCGGGCTGGATGGGGCAAGACCGGCATTGGTCGTGGCAGCGTCCCCGAGCTAAAGTTTCAGGACGGCTTTGGTGAACTTGTCACACGTTCTCGAACTGAGGTGATCACTTCCGATTACCTGCCGCATCTTCCGTCTGGAGTAGCGGATTTCATTCGCGGCGATGGAGCAAACTCGTGGATCTGGGTATTGCTATGGGGAAGAGACAATCCAATTGGAATTATGGGCATCAGCAGCGGCCAGGCACGCGACTACACAAGTAACGACGAAAATTTATTGGTGGCCATCGGACGCCAGCTGTCAACGACCATCGAAAAAGTGCGGCTATACGAAGAGACCTGCCGGGCATATGAGGATCTGCGGCATACCCAGGAAAAACTGTTGCAGAGCGAGAAGATGTCCGCCGTAGGTCAATTGATCGCAGGTGTGGCGCACGAGCTCAACAATCCTCTGACCGCGATTCTTGGGTATGCGCAGTTGCTGGAAAGTGAAGGATTGAGCGACCGCGCCAGCGACTTTGTCGCGAAACTTTTCAAGCAGGCGCAGCGAACTCACCGGGTTGTGCAAAACTTGCTTTCTTTCGCCCGTCAGCGCAAGCCGCACAAACAGAAAATCGATATCTACAAGGTATTGGACGAAACGTTGGCACTCCGTGACTACGATATGAGAGTCAACAATATAAAAGTTGAACGCGACATCGAAGCAAGATTACCGGCGGTGACCGGCGACTCTCATCAACTTGAGCAGGTATTTTTAAATATTATTAACAATGCGGTAGACGCGATGCTCGAATCGGGGAAGTCAAATTGTTTAAAGGTGCGCGGCTACACCCTCGAAGACTGCGTTCACATCGAGATTCAAGATTCCGGCGGAGGAATTAGAGAACCCAAGCGCATTTTTGAGCCATTCTATACGACGAAAAGTGTTGGAAAGGGAACCGGGCTCGGCTTGAGTATTTGCTACGGCATTATCAAGGAACATGGCGGCGATATTTCTGCAAGGAATTCACTGGACGGGGGAGCCATCATCGAAGTGCGGCTACCGTCAGCAGGCAAGGCTGCTACGGCCGATTACGCTTTGCCGTTGCAGCGCCGCGAGATTGTCATTGAAGGAACCATCCTGCTGGTGGACGACGAAGAGGCGGTCATTGAGTTTGAGCGAGATGTGCTCAGTGGAGCGGGCGCGCAGGTCGTGACTTTAATGAATTGGGAGGACGTGAAACTCGCATTGATCAGCCGCCAGTTCGACGCAATCATGATGAATGGAAAGATGCCCGGAGGATGGAGTCCGAAACAGGTTCATAAATGGATTTCAAAAAATTGTTCCGGGCTGGAATCTCACTTGCTATTCACGTTTTCAAGTGTCGCGGAACCGGAAGAACGCGCTTTTCTTCAAGAGAAAAACATTCCCTACCTGGTGAAACCTTTCGAGGTCGGTGATCTGATTACACAGGCGCGCCGGCTCTTGCAAAAAACGCACGCTGCTACCGCTGGATAGACGGTCGTAAAAAGCGCACTTTTCATCGCGTACTCACTTCTTTAAAATTGGATTGTAGCCGTCAGTGAGCAACTGAGTGCGCATACCCTCGGCCTCTTTTACGCTGGCGAAAGGTCCTACCTGAACGTGGAACAGTTTATCTGACGGTATTTGAGCGGCGACTGCATCGTATTGTTTCTTCTTTAAGGCTTCCACCAGCGCTTCTGCGTCATCTTGTTTGCTGACCGCAGCTACCTGAACAAAGTATCCACTTGTGGGCACAGCATCGTTTGCGCCTGGCGCAGGATTTTTGGCGTCGGGTGGATTCGTAGCGGCTACAGCCGGTGACAGCTCGGAATTCGCATCGCTTTGCCCAACGGATTTGTAAAACGACATGTCAGGCGACTGCTTGGCAGTGCTCGCCGAGTTTGTGGTCGAAGGTCTGCTTGCCGCTTGAACAGCGACAGGCGCCGCCATGGAGTCCCCGTTTTGCAGCTTGACCGAGTTTTTCCCCGCCGAGAACCCGGAGGCAAAAACTACCGCGCATAGAGCCACCAAAGCAAAAAATATTCCCAGCATTCTGCCGGTGCCAAGTGTGATTTCTGTGTCCTCAGATGCGGTCATGACCATTGCATCCTCTTTCAACTCTGCGCGAACTAACTCTTGGGGGGAGCAGGTGAAACCTCAGCCCCCGGCTTGGACAAAATCCTTTGAAGCCCCGACAGGAAATCCACCGGGACTGGGAAAATTACCGTGGTATTTTTTTCTACGCCAATTTCCGTGAGAGTTTGCAAATATCGCAATTGCACGCTGACGGGTTCAGTCGCCAGCAACGCGGCCGCATCAACCAAGCGCTGCGCGGCAGAAAACTCACCCTCGGCGTGAATAATCTTGGATCTCTTCTCGCGTTCCGCTTCAGCCTGTTTTGCCATTGCTCGCAACATGGATTCGGGCATATCAACTTGCTTCACCTCAACATTGGTCACCTTCACACCCCATGGGGCGGTGTGCTGGTCGAGAATGGTTTGCAGGCGAAGATTAATCTTATCCCGATGCGACAATAATTCGTCCAGCTCCTGCTCGCCGAGAACTGAGCGCAACGTGGTTTGGGCAAATTGTGACGTCTGGTAAACGTAGTTGGAAACCTCTACCACAGCCCGCCGCGGATCAATGACCCGCAGGAAAATCACAGCATTTACTTTTAAAGTGACGTTGTCGCGGGTAATGATGTCTTGCGGGGGCACTTCCAGCGCTTCCTGCCGCAATGAAATGCGAACCATGCGGTCAAGAGGAGCGAATACGAAAATCAATCCCGGCCCCTTGGCATCGGAGAGCAATCGTCCCAAACGAAAGATGACGCCACGCTCGTATTCAGCGAGTATCTTGATCGAGCTCAGGAAATATAAAACAAGGATAATTAATATAACGACGCCGAGGGAACCGAATCCGAATTCCATTACGCCTCCGCAATTGCCACAGAACGCTACTGACGCGGATTGTATCGCACTTCCGGTCTGGCGTTCGGTTCATTCAACCATTCACGCTGTTGCCTCGCGAGGTGCGGGAAATGAGATGCGGTAAATGTTAATCAGAAACCGTCGGAGGTGTGTCCTGCGGATGATGGCGCTGGCTCTACACGCAGCTGCAAGCCGTTGACCTGTCGCACAACGACGGACTGCCCGGCAAGCACCGGGTTCGACGAAATTGCGTCCCAAATTTCCCCGTGTATAAACACCTTTCCAATCGGAGAGAGGGCGGTTTGTGCGACGGCAATTGATCCCAGCAATCCTTGAGCGCCAGTCACAACTTTATTGGCCCGTGCCTTCAGGGCGATGCTCATGAGAAAAACCGTGATAATTCCGATTGGGATACTTACCGCGAGTGCGGTTAAAACATGTACGCGCATTTCTGGAATCGGTGCATCCACGAGCAGCAATCCTCCCAGCGTCAACGTGGTGATTCCGCCGATCGCGAGAACTCCGTGGGTGGCGAACTTAGCTTCCAGCGCGAACAGTACGAACGAAGCAAAGATCAAAACCACCGCGGCAAAGCGCGTCGGCAGCAAATTCAAAGCGAAGATTGCCAGCAGAATGAAAATGACTCCTACCGTTCCTGGGACTACCGCTCCAGGATGGTTGAACTCGGCATAAAGCGCCAGCGCCCCGATAGCGAGCAAAATGAATGCGACGTTCGGATTCAGGATATAGGCGAGGATGTGCTGCTTCAACGTCATATCAAAAAATCGCACCGGCTGACCAGCCAAATGCAGAGTCACCGTCTGACCGTCAAAACGCTTGACCGGCTTACTGTCAATTTGCTTGAAGAGATCCTGCTCGTTGGGTGCAACGTAGTCAATTAGCTTTTGAGAAAGAGCTTCCTGGTCGGTGAAGGACTTAGATTCCCGCACCGTGCTCTCGGCCACGTCAACATTTCGTCCGCGCTTTGATACCCCCGACCGCATGAGGGCCGCAGCGTCGTTTTCGACCTTCTGCTTCATCACATCATCCATCTTTCCGCCGCCGATGGAGACGGGATGCGCCGCGCCTGTATTCGTTCCCGGAGCCATAGCGGCTACATCCGCGCTCTCCAGTATGAAGAAGCCAGCGGATGCCGCCCGGCTGCCGCTGGGAGTTACGTAAATAATCACGGGAACTGGCGAAGCCAGAATTTTCTGAATGATCTCGCGGGTGGAATCGAGCAGGCCGCCGGGAGTATTTAATTCAATCAGAACTGCCTGATCGTTGTGCTGGTGAGCTTCATCCAGCGCCCGGCCGATGTATTCGTCGGTAATGGGATGAATGGTGTCGTCAACGACGATCTTTAAAACTTCAGCGGACGAGGATGCGCAGACTATGCAAGATAAAACGGCTAAACATAGAGAACGAATGTAGCGGGAATCAAATTTCACTGGATCAGCGGCGATCGCGCTTTCCACGCAAGATTCGCCGCGAAGTTCGACATGTCAACTGCTCTCATTATCACCTGTGGAGATGCCAGTCATCAATGGCGAGGGCCCGCCCAGGCGACTATCTCCGCGTGACGTTCGGGCAACGCTTCTTCTCTGACCAGTTCGGACCATCCAGGAAGCGGGGCGTCTCCCGTGATCAACCGGACGCCGCGTTCGTAGGTGAAGTATGACCATGCCCACTGGATCAACACGATCAAACGGTTGCGGAATCCGATCAAGAAGAAAATATGGACGAAAAGCCATGCCAGCCATGCCGGATAGCCGGAGATATGCAGCTTCTTGAATTCCGCGACAGCTGCGGCGCGCCCGATTGTGGCAAGACTTCCTTTGTTGATGTAGTGGAAGTCCTGTCGAGGCCGGCTTTTCAAATCGCGCTCAATATTGTGGGCCGCGCACGCTCCTTGCTGCATGGCGGCGGGCGCGACTCCGGGAACCAGGTGACCGTCAGAATCTTTGATGGACGCTAAATCGCCGATAACGAAAACTTCGGGATGACCCGGGAGGCTCAAATCATTATTCACCAGCACGCGTCCGGCTTTGTCCAACGGTGCTGCGAGTTTCTTTCCCAATGGAGAAGCCGCCACACCGGCCGCCCATAGCGTCACCGCCGAAGGAAAACGCGTTGTGCCAGTCAAAACACGGCCGGGTTCCACACCTGTCACCATTGTTGACGTATGGACTTCGACTCCCAATTTTTCCAATTGCTTCTGCGCGCTTGCGGAGAGATCCGCAGCGTAAGCCGGCAAAATCCGCGAACCACCCTCGAGCAAAATAATCCGCGTGCGCTTGGGATCAATCGTATGAAACTCGGTACCCAGCGCCCGGTTTGCGATCTCCGCCAGCGTTCCCGCCAACTCAACCCCGGTAGGCCCCCCACCTATGACCACGAAGTTCAGCTGTACTTGTCCTTCGCCGCGAGCAGCGCGGCGCTCCGCGAGCTCAAATGCCAGCAACACGCGGCGCCGGATTTCGAGAGCGTCTTCAATCGTCTTGAGTCCGGGGGCTAGTGGCTCCCACTCGTCGTGACCAAAATATGAATGGCCCGCACCCGCCGCGACGATCAGGTAGTCGTAGGGCGTCTCGAAATCATGCAACTTCACAACGCGGCGCGTCAGGTCAAAGTCCCGCACCTCTCCCAGCATGACTTCAACATTCGGCTTCCCGCGCACGATCCAGCGAATAGGCGCGGCAATCTCGCCAGGAGACAATCCAGCCGTCGCGACCTGGTACAACAGCGGTTGAAACGTGTGGTGATTTTTTCGATCAATGAGGGTCAAATGCAGCGTGGATGACCGCGCCAGCATCCGCGCGGCTTGCAGCCCGCCAAACCCAGATCCCACGATAACTACACGCGATATGTCGCGGTCCAGCATTCGTGTGCCTCTATCCTATAGATTCCATATCTCCGCCAATGGAGTCGGAAACTTTTTCGGAAGTGGTTTCCCTTTTCACTCGCCACAGACGCGAATCAATCGCGCTCTTTTCCTCGATCAGATACCATCACCAGATTGGGGGCAGCGTATCGTTTGGATCCGAAGACCAATCAACCGCAAAAGGGATTCGAGATTAGCGGCGAAGAACCGTCCGGATGGTTTCGCTTCGCCATGCCTTCGGTCGCAGATTTGCTTTTTATCGCCATTCTTTTTTCGCTGAGCTGCGGTCCGTTCGGCGTGAAATTACTAAATGACGCGGGGATTGGCTGGCACATTCGCAATGGCGAGCAAATCCTGGAAACCCACGCCATTACCCGCACTGATTTATTTTCTTCAACCATGGGTGGCCACACATGGTACGCGTGGGAATGGCTTTATGACGTCATCATCGCCGCGATTCATCACTGGATCGGGCTTAATGGCGTTGTCTTATTTACCGCCGTGGTGATCGCCGCTACTTTCTCCGTCACGTTGCGGGTGGGGCTCAAACGCGGCGCCGCGTTGCCAATCATGATGGTTTTGCTGGCGCTATCCATTGGAGCGGCGAGCATACATTTCCTGGCGCGCCCTCATGTCTTGAGTTGGCTGTTTACCGTGATTTGGTTTCATCTTGTGGATTCAGACGCCAACGCATCGAGTCCACGCGCTTTTCATCGGCTGTTCTGGTATCCCCTGCTCATGCTGTGTTGGGCTAATCTGCATGGCGGGTTCCTGCTCGGGTTCGTGCTTCCGGGGCTCTATCTAGCTGGAGAGTTGATCAACTTGGTGACGGGCCCTCGGGAACAAGATCGAAGGTTGATTCTAGACAAACTGAACCACCTCGGCGCTGTTATTTGCCTGTCATTCCTGGCAAGTTTGATCAATCCGTATGGCTACAGGCTTTACTCGCACATATACGAATATCTGACAAATCGTTTCCTGATGGATCATATTGACGAATTTTTGTCGCCGAACTTCCACGGCGGCACGCAACAATGTTTTGGCGCGATCCTGCTGATTACGCTGGTTGCGCTGGCGAGCGCGAAAGAAAAGGTTACTCCCGCGAGGTTGCTGGTCGTTGTATTCGCGGCCTACAGCGGGCTCTATTCGTCGCGTAATCTACCCGTCTCCTCGATTCTTCTAACCTTAGTGATTGCTCCGATTCTGACCGCGACCATCGAAAGCGCCGCCCACAATCAGAAAATCGCAGCTCGGCTGCGGAAGTTATTTAGCAGTATTAGTTCGTTCTCGAATCGTATGGATTTGATGGAATCGAGTCTTCGCGGACACCTCTGGACCGTTTTGGCGCTTATTCTTGGCGTCTCGATTTGCATACACGGCGGAAAAATTGGCAATCAGCAATGGATGAATTCCAGGTTCAGTCCCAAACGATTTCCTGTAGAAGCGACGAATATCATTTTGTCGCGACGGATTCATGATCCGATTTTTTGCCCTGATTATTGGGGAGGTTATTTAATCTACCGCCTCTATCCGCAGTCAAAAGTGGTGATTGACGATCGCCATGACTTGTATGGCGAGAACTTTCTCAAGGAATATTTACAGGTGATTCACGTCGGACCAGATTGGAGCGACGTGCTCGACCGGAAGCGCGTGAACTGGGTCCTCGCACCATCACAGTCGTCGCTGGCCAACATTCTTAAGGTATCTCCAGAGTGGAAGATGGATTATGAGGACGCAACCGCACGATTATTTGAACGAGTATTTGAACGAGCACAGAAATAATCAGAGTTTAAGAATGTCATTTGGCTGGAATTTGCGATCTCTCCGCAATCTCGGTAGCGGGTCAGTTTCAATCCAAACTCACTTCGTAACCGGGTGCAGGTAGCGGCATCCTGGGGTATTGGGTCAAGCTGCGAAACCAATCAACCACGAAGGACACGAAGGCCAGTTTCGACGGTTTCCTTCGTGACCCTTCGTGTCCTTCGTGGTTGATTGTTTTTCTGCTACCGAGGCAAACTGACACCTACCGCAATCTCTACTGTGTATCAATGTCGAAGCCCAGAATCGCATTCACTTCCACCGGTTGATTCCCTCGAAACACCGGACGGAATTTCCAACTCGGGAGCGCAGCGAGGACTTTTTCGGAAAGCTCCGGCGAATTTGCCTGTAGCACCCGCGGCGTTTTCAATAACCCCGTCCGGTCTAAAGTGCAGGCAATCACCAATCTTGAGGCGGTTATATCGGAAGGTAATTCAGCGCGAAGAGCCTGGGGAGCAGTTAATTCTTCCGGGTAAGACTGGGTCGCCGATTTCGGATCGGCGAACTGCATGACTGCCGTTCCCAGTGTAGTGTCAATGTAGATGGTGTAAACTTTGTCGCCCTTTAGTGCGCCATAAAAATTAAAAGCGCCGCCCGAATGCGAAGTCGCAACCACCGTGATGCCTGGTCCGCCCGGGTTGGTAATTGCAGGCGAGTGCGCGGGATCGGTGATGGGCGCGCCATCGGTTCCGAAACTGGGCAGTTTGACCGTGTTGTTCCCCCCGCCGGAAACTGAAACCCCTGGCATCGTCGGAGGCGCCGTGCCCCTTCCGGCCCCGCCAGGCCCGGGAAATGGCGAAATCCCATTGTGCGCGGTCTCGGTGGAACCCTGTCCAGATCCGTTTGTTTTTGCGCCGGGTCCTTCGCCTGAAGTGCTGCTTCCGGGGCCACTGCCGTTGCTGATGCTTTCGCCCACGCCTGTCCCACCAAGCCCTGGGTGTGCGCCTCCGGAAGGGGACATCGCCAGCGATCCTGCCGCTCCAGCGTTTGGAGAACCGACCTTCGGTCCCGGTCGCGCGGACAGCACGATCCCGCTTGCAAGCGCAGGGGAAGGCGGTACAACTGATTCCGACATTGTTTCGCCGGGGCCACGTCTTCCTTGCGCGCTGGAACTAGAACCGCTGGACACTGAAGGCGCCGGTTGCACCACTGAAATTTTGCGGGACAATCCATCTGCCTGGCGATTCATTAAAGACCCGCTCAACTCTGCCGGTGGAGGAACGACTCCGGAATTACCCAAGCTTCTCCCTTGCCCGTTTGCAAACGAAGCATTGCTAAGTTGAGACGGTGGGCCGACAACAGTATTGTTCACAGACGCCGCCCGCCGCCGCCCCGACAACACATTGTTTATTTGGGTGGCAGGCGCCACTGCCGCAATATTGCCCACGCCCACCGCTTGCCGATCAGTTAACGCGTTTGCGGCCTGAGGTGCGGGAGGCACCACTGTCTGTTTTCTCAAATCTCCCGCAGGAAACCCGGCGTTACTTCTAACTTCCCGCTCCGAGGGAGCGGGCCGTATGACGCCGGACGGAGGCAAGGTCATTTGTGGATTGAGGCTCGCCATTTCCTTCGGAGCTGAAACGGGAGGTGGCACTACATTCTCGTGCGGCTCGTACCCGCGACCCTGGCGCCCAGTTGGAACGTTTGCGGCTTGGGGTGCCGGAGGCACCGCTGTATCCTTCCTCAAAGTTCCTCCTGCGAACCTGGCGTCACTTCTAATTTCTCTCTCCGAGGGAGCGGGTTGCACGACCAGAGACTGCGGCAGCGTCAGTTGCGCATTCAAGTTCGCGATTTCTTTCGGAGCCGAAACAGGCGGAGGCACTACAGTGTCTCGTGACTCGTATCCACGGCTCGCCTGCCGCCCCGTCAGACTATTAGCCGCCTGGGGCGCTGGGGGCACCGCTGTCTGACTTCTCAAATCTCCCCCAGCGAACCTGGCGTTAGTTCTAATTTCCCGCGCCGATGGAGCAGGCGCTATTACGAGGGATTGCGGTAGAGTCAGCTGAGGATTCGCGATCATGACTTCTTTCGGAGCCGAAACTGGAGGCGGCACCACGCTCTCGCGCGATTCATAAACCCGGCGGGAGGTCAGTTCATGGCGCAACGCGTTTGGAGACGGCTCGACGATTCGAGCCTCAAGATTCGGAGCGCTGCGGATACCCTCATTTTGAATTGCGGCGGGCGGTGGTATGGCCGTGACCTGCATTTCCGCATGCCTCAAAGAAGATTCCAATCCCTTGTCAGGCGGAGGGCCCGGAAGGCTCTTATAGGCAAGCAGATTCGCAACTGCGGAATTCGAGTTCGGCAGGTTAAGCTTGGGAGCGTCAACAACCTGTTCTTTCAGCGAGGGACCTCGGGCGACTCTGATGACTTGCGTGGCATGGTGGCCTTCGCTCCCACCCGAACGTCCCGAGCGGCCCGATCGCGCACCGCCCGCGTCCTCCGTGTTGGGAAGTTCATCCCCGGAAAAATAAATTACGTCGTACTTCGGCGGCGCAGCTGGCTGGAACGCCTGCATTTTCCGCAGCTTTGACGGCAGAAGTATGAGGGCCGCCACCAAAACGATTTCAACCGCCAAAGCCGCCAGCATGCCCCGATAAGGAAATAACCCACTGTGAGTTTCCGCCACAAGGGGCGCCGCAGAGCGGCTTAATGCCGGACGAATGGAAGTGATGAATTCTTCCCACGGAGAAGACCATTCCACCAGAAGTTTTAATTCATCATTCATGCGTGTTCAGGCTCTTGAACTCTTCCCAGCGTGATCTCGATCTCGTCTCCAACTGTTGTTCCTGTCGCTTTCAAGGTATTTGCAGGAAGCTCCAGTACGGAACTGGTTTTCATGCTAACCGGCGCCACCCGCCAGGGTTTGAGATTGTGAGCTATGTAAATGATAATTTTTCCTTTATCGAGATAAGCCACATCAATGGGGAATCTCATTACCAAGGTGTGCACCCCATGGGAGGGAATAATCCACAGTCCACTTCCGAACGGTAAAATCTCGGGGTCAGCGCCCATCAAACCGCGCAATCTTGACCAATGCGTGTCCGCAATCGAAAGCTGAGTCGCCAAATAAGCGCGCCGTGTGCGATTGAAGGCAAATCCTGTGGGGCCCTGCATCACTACTCCTGATTGGCAAATTCCTTAGTCACAAACTTCCTGGGGGAGTTTATGGATGCGGCGTTGTCAATGGCCAGCCTCTGGCGCCAGCGTGCGAACCAGTTGGATGATGGCCGGACCGAGGGTCACAAAAATAATAGACGGCAAAATGAACAGGACGAGTGGCAAAACCATTTTTATGGTGGTCTTGGCCGCTTGCTCTTCGGCGCGCTGCCGTCTTTCGGTGCGTAAGGAATCGGAATGGACTCGAAGAGCCTGGGCTACGCTGGTTCCGAAACGATCGGTTTGCACCAGTGTGGCAACCAGCGCTCGAATGTCGTCTACGCCAGTACGCGCGGTAAGGTTCCGCAACGCTTCCGCTCGCGGTTTGCCGGCGCGCATTTCCAGATTGACCATGTGGAACTCATCGCTAAGTTCTCGATGAGCATGCCGAAGATCCTCACCGACCCGCATTAGTGCCTGGTCAAGTGCCAGACCAGCTTCAACGCAAATCACGGTGAGGTCCAAAGCATCGGGTAACCCCAGTGTGATGCGCTGTTGACGTTGCCGGATCATGCGTTTCAAGGCGAAGCGCGGCAGAAAAAATCCAAACGCGGCAACACTAATCATGAGTGGAACGGATTTTGCGCCGCTAAAGGCAATCACCATTACGAATCCGACGAAGGCGAGAAGGACTCGGCTTCCGACATAGATCGTGAGATGCCGGCGGTCGCGGTATCCAGCCTGAATCAGCCATTGCCGGGCTCGCGACACCTCGGATGGCGACAAAGGAATCGCCTTGCTTAGGGGATCGAGGGCTTGCTCTAACCTCTCCTTGAAGGCAGGTTTTTTTTGCTGGGTTCGTTGCCCACCCAGGGAACGTAGTCGGGATCCCAGTACTGAAGATGGAGCGTAGGCCGCCGCGCCGAAGGAAAACACTGCCAGCGCTACCGTCAAAAACAATAAAACTGCCAATACAGCTGCCATTGTTAAACCTGAATCCGAATGATTTTGCGAATCACGAAATATCCAATCGTCTGTAAGGTAAGCCCCGCGACAATGAGAGTGTGACCGATTGGGTCCGCAAATAGCGGCCGGATAAAGTCCGGATTCATTGTGAGCATCACCACAACAATGATGGGGGGCATTCCCATAAGCAGCATCATGGTGAGCCGGCCTTGCGCTGTATATACACGCACCTGGCGCATAATCTTGAAGCGCTCGCGAATCATGTACGAGAGATTGTCCAGGATTTCTGCGAGATTGCCGCCAGTTTCGCGCTGCAACATCACCGCGGTGACGAAAAATTTCACGTCAACCAGTGGAACTCGTTCCGTAAGATTCAGCAGGGCGTCACGGACCGGCAATCCGAATTTCTGCTCCTCAAATAGCTTCCGGAATTCGGAAGCTATCGGCTCCGAGAGTTCATTGGCAATCAGCTCGAGAGCTGTTGTAAACGCGTGTCCCGCGCGGACGGCGCGAGTCAGGGTGTCAATCGCTTCCGGGAAAAGTTCCTCAAACTTGCGGAACCTCCTGCCTCGCATGTAGGAAGCGTAGGAGTATGGGAGAATCCCTCCAAAAACGATTCCCATGAAGACAAAAAGTGCGGATTGCCGTCCCGCCAAGGAGGATGTCAGAATCAGGGCCAAACCGCCTACGACAATGGCGCTGATCATGCATAAGATCAGAATGTTGCCTGCGCGAATTCCAAGCCCACCCTGTTCCAGCATTGTTTGGAGATTCGATACCTTCACCGAACGGCGTAACAGGCTGTCGAAAGCCGGGATCCGGCTCAACATCTCGTCCCGCAGCAACGCGAGTTCCTCACCCGTGCTGGGCTCTACGGCTTTGTCAACATTGGCGAGGCGCTCGCGAATCAAACGTGATTGTGCGCGGCGCTGGTCAAGAAGGGAACCAACAGCAAACGCCGCGAGTGCGACCGCCACGAAAATTATGATTGCTATCAATGGCAACATAAGTACTCAATGGGACGAACGACTAAATCTCCATTCTTGAATCGAACAATCCTGCTCGGAGTTGAAAGCCACCTGTGAGCAGTCGTTCTGAAAATTTGGGCCTTATCCCGGTAGCACGGAATGTGCCTTTCACTTTGCCATTCTCGTCAATTCCGCGCCGCTCGAAGACGAAAATGTCCTGCATCGCGATAACATCTCCCTCCATGCCGGTTACTTCTGAAATGGTTATTACCTTGCGTGTGCCGTCCACCATGCGCGCAATCTGCACCACGGCATGGATGCCCGAAGCGATCTGCTGGCGCATGGCACGCTCAGGAATATTTAAGCTCGCCATGGCAAACATACTCTCGAGGCGGGAAAGCGCGTCTCGCTGAGAATTCGCGTGCACAGTGGTCAGCGAGCCTTCATGGCCTGTGTTCATTGCCTGAAGCATGTCAAAAGTTTCTTCGCCGCGAACCTCACCCACCACAATGCGATCGGGACGCATACGTAAACTGTTGATGACCAGTTGCCTCTGCCGCACTGCGCCCTTGCCTTCAATATTTGGAGCGCGCGTTTCTAATCGCACCACGTGCTCCTGCTTCAACAGAAGCTCTGCCGCGTCTTCAATGGTCACAATGCGCTCGGAATTTGGGATAAACCCCGAGAGCACATTCAGCAAAGTGGTTTTTCCTGCGCCCGTGCCGCCCGATATCAGGATATTGAGGCGTCCCTTGACCATCGCCGAAAGCAGTTCAAGCATGGGTTCCGTCAGGCTCTTATTCTCGATCATGTTGCGTGCACTTACTGGGTCGCGGCCGAAGCGGCGAATGGACAGGCAAGGTCCATCAATGGCCAAAGGCGGAATAATCGCATTCACGCGCGAACCGTCCGCCAGACGTGCGTCCACCATGGGGGAGGACTCGTCCACGCGGCGGCCTACACGCGAGACGATGCGATCAATAATCTGCATCAAGTGCGAATCATCCTTGAAACTCAAACCAGTCGGCTCCAGCTTTCCTGCGCGCTCGACGTATACCCGGTTGTAGCGGTTTACCAAAATGTCGGAAATCGTCGGGTCTTTGAGCAGCGGCTCTAATGGGCCGAGGCCAAAAATCTCGTCGAGTATTTCGCGCGCCAGCCTCTCCCGCTCAGCAAAACTGAGGGGAACCGCCTCACTGTTTACCGTGTTCCGGATCAGCAGCAATACTTCATCGCGTGCGGCATCGCTCGGAGTACGTCCCAGTTTTTCCAGATCGAGGCGATCAAGAATCTTGCGATGGAGGTCCGCTTTTACTTGCTGGTACTCGGTTCTCTCGAAGGTTTGAAGGTTTACCATGAACTACCTAACCGATCTTGAACATGGACCAAGCGGCGCGCTTTACTTCTATGTCACTCTCGGTCAGCCGGCTGGCCAGAGCGATGAAGGAACGCGCAATATCTGAGTTTCCCTGTTGCATCAGTGGAATACCCCGGTCAATCGCACTCGATGCCGCGAAATATTGGTTGGGAATCTTCCATAGCAGCTTCATGCCAGCCGCAGAGGCAGCGTCCGCTTCCGTGAATCCCGGAGTCTTGTGGAACCGATTCAGTACAAGCTGTAATCGCTCCCTGCCGCCGGTTTCTCCCAGATATTGCTGAATTTTAGCTGCGCTCCACAACGACGCCACATCGGAGTGAGCAGTTATCAAAACCGTTTGCGAAAGATTGCTTACAAGCCGCGTCGTGGGATCCACCCGCGACGAGGCGTCCACTACAACATATCGGAAGTGACTGACCAACATGTCGAACAGCCGCGCAAACTCTGCCGTGGTGGGTTCGACAACCATTGGAATGGTCGTGCCCGCCAGTAATTGCACTCCGCTGCCGTGACGGGTCGTCAGACTTTCCAGCAGGGAGCTGTCCAGGCGATGCAGATTCTGAATTGCGTTCGCAACCGTAAACGCTGGCTTGAGGTTTAGATGTAGCGCGGCATGGCCAAGCGGCGCAATATCCACCAGGGCCACATTGCTATGCGCACTCTGTAAAGCCAGAGACAAATTTACCGCGATGGTTGTCGCCCCGCTTCCACCTTTCGCATTTACCACCGTGAAGACCCTGCCGCGAACCTCTTCCCTCTGGACTTTTCGCTGTGCCGCGCTGAGCCGCACAAAAGCTTCCAACAGATCAGTGGTTGTGGTTGGCCGCTCGATAAACTCTCGTGCCCCAGAGCGCATCGCGCTCACAATAATCTGCGGCTGGGACATGCTTCCTAAAGCAAATACTGCCGATCCAGGCATTTCCTGATGGATCAATTCAATCGCTCGCAACGCTGCCAGGGAATCCGATGGTATGTCCACGATGACCACGTCGGGATTCGTGGCATGAATCTTTCGCAAAACCGGATCCGTGGTTGCCACAGGATATGTAGCAAAGGTCTGGCGGGTGCGGGCAACACCGGTGCCGTCCACCATAACCTGCATGACAGACCGCTGTTCGACGTCTCCGGCAACGACTGCTACTGAAAGTTCAGGCATGGTGCTATTTGGTCCCTTTAATGAAACTCATAATTCCGGCAAATTCCGCCGGCATCATTTCTTGCCAGTTGGAGCCTTTCCATCAAACTCATTCTTGTTGAGAAAGTTTCTCGGATCCTTCGGCAACGTCTGATCTTGCGTACTGGCGGAAATCCGATGCACGGTACAAAGCACCATTAATTCCGTCTTGCTCTTTTGCTCATTTTTGCTGCGGAAAAAATTGCCGAGAATTGGAATATCGCCAAGACCCGGCACCTTGCTGTAGATATCTGTGAGGCGGTTGTCCAACAAACCGGCGATAACAAAACTTTGCCCATCTCTCAATTCAAATTCCGTGTCCGCCTTCCGGGTGCTGAGCGCGGGAATCGTAAATCCGGAAATGGTGAGAGCATTGGTGAAATCCAATTGGCTGACCGACGGCGCAACCCGAAGATGGATATTCCCGTTCGGCATAATTACGGGCGTAAATTTAAGCTGCACGCCGAACTCCCGGAACGAGATGGTGACCGCCGTGAAGCCTGCCCCGGGCTGAACGACGGGGTAAGGAAATTCCCCGCCCGCTAGAAAGCTCGCTTCTTTTCCATTTACCGCGATGAGATTGGGCTCGGCCAAAATTTGCAACAGGTTCTTTTGTTGAAGCGCTTGTATCACTGCCCCAAGGTTAAGGTCGCTCCGAAAAAGAAACATGTTGAGCGCGTTGTTCACGGAAATGGTTGGCGGGGTTACAGTTGTGGCTGTCGTGGTTGTGCCGCCGGCCGTCGTGGTGCTGGCGGAATTTGTCGAAATTCCGAAACTGCCGAACTGGCCGGTTGTGAGGGTTCCAGTGGTATTACCAAGCCCCGGAGCAAAGAAATTCGCGCCCAGTTGGACCACGGCGTTGCGGTCAACCTCGGCGAATTTTACTTCCAATAGCACTTCCTGTGCGCCGACTGGACCGAAGGTTAAAACGTTGACGACATTCTTTGAGTAAGCCTCGGCGATCTGGCCGGCCCGTTTGGCAACGTCTTCGGTGGAGACGTGTCCGGAAAGGACAATTGCGGAGAGCGAGGGCGTCACCGTAATTTGCTCATCCGGAAAGACTGCCTTTTCCTCCTCGGCCGCCGCACTGACGTCTACATCTACTCGAAGATCGAAGCTGCGCGAACGCTCCAGTTCATCCCAAATCAACAAGGACACTTCACCGGCAGCACGGCCATGCACGAGAATCTGGGTCGGCGAGATAACTTGCGGATCTGCAATGCTCGAATCCGTTACTGAGATTCTCTTGAGCCGTTCTGTCGTGTTGATCAACAAAGACTTGCCAACCAAAACCCTCAACGGCGCCGAGCCTTTAACTTCAGTCTCCGACGTCGGCGACACAACGGTTGTGGTCTGAGCCGGGGCTTGGTCCGAAGGCGCGGCTCCGGGCACCGCTTGAGGCGCAGGTTGCTCTTGTGCGATCGCTGTTAGAGAAAGCGATAACGCCATAGCCGCGGCTATGAGTAGCATGCCGCGCTTCATATTTCTTTTCTCCCAAGTGCGGGAGCGCTTTGCCATCGTCTATGACCTCGATCTTTGTAGAGCGCTTTAGAAAGTCTGTGTCTCTTTTTTGTCCCCGCGAATGACTTCAATGGAATAAACGCTGGGTGCCGCCGGAGCCTGCCGTACGATCACGTGTCTCGGAACTCCGCCTTTCGCTCTCACCGGCGCGACCTGCGTGGGAGCTGAAACGTTCTTGTACAGCGTCCCGGAGTTCACCGCGGGCACAGTGTCCTGCCCGGTATCCAGCGGGTTCCGGAGCGCGAGTTGAATGTGGCCTTCTGTGCTCGCGAGGGTGAGCTTCTCCGCGTCATCCGGCGAAACCAGCAATGTGATGACTGGCGCCGTTTGCGGTTCCCCCGCGGAATTGCGTTCTAACTTTTGTCCGACCGCGATCACGGCAACATTTTCTAAAACTGTTGTCGTCTGTTGATCCCCTGCTCCCGATGGATTTCCCGTCAGCAATACGTCAACGTGGGTCCCCGGAATCACAAAGCCGGCAACCGCCACAATGTCATTGACCCGGACAGAAACGGCCCGCATGCCGCGTGGGATCAGCGTCGGCATGCCAAAGCCCGCGTTCTCGCCGGCGAGCTTGTAAGGCAGGATGAACTCTCCCTTCGAGATGGGCAATACCGCGCCGCGTCCTAGAATCTTGGACTTCACATGGAAACTATTCGGAGGCAAATCGGCAGACGGGAATCGCACAACTTTCAAGTCCTTGTCTTCAATGCGCGAACCAACTGGAATGTCTCCAGATGCGATGACTACATCCTGACCTGGCGCCTGATTGGCGCCCGTTCGCGCCTGCAAGCTTCGGTACGCCACGAAGCTGGCAAACGCGCCCAGCATTAAAGCGACGAATCCGATTAACAAAAGCCGATTGCGATTCATCAAAACTCCTCAGCAAAACAAATCGCACGCCAAAGTTATGGCGCAAAAACCTGACCTTCGCGACAAAAGCGGCAAGGCCCAGAATGAAATGGGATCGAAAAACCTTCCCGGCTTGCAAAGGGAACAGTGGCGCGATTTCCCTATTGGATCGAGCTGGCAACCGATGAGAACACGGTGTTCGCGTTAGTCCCGATCAGTCTGATCGTGCCCACCACAATCACCAGTATCACCGCCAGCATTACGGCATATTCGGCAATATCCTGTCCGTCATCTTCCGCCCAAAGTCCTATCAAGACGTCCTTCATTTCCGCCTCCGGTTAAAAACCCTACACAACGGCACTATTCGCACCATCGTACGTCCGCTGTTCAGCACGCACTTGTCTCGGGGAAGACAAAAAATCTTTAGTTCCTAATCAATAACTTACGGGAAATGTGGCGTACATCTTAGACTGTTGTCCCATAATACCCGACATAGCTGCCATGGGCGATACTTTCTTGCGGCGATTCGGGGTGAAACCCAGTCTTTCGTCACATTTGGGCGTCCTAAGAAAGAGTCGCTATGTTACTGATTAACTTGATGATTTGGTCTCACAAAAAATAACCGCCTGCCGATCCTCATAAACTTGTTTCCAGTCTGGCGACAATCGCAGAGCGGAGGCTATCGGAGCATCGGAGGGCACGAGAACAGTCCGAATCGCCAGCCCGTCCAAAGAGGCGCGCCATGACGAATTCGAGATTTGATAAATGCTGGCGAATTGGTCCAAAAGCCCATCGCCGTAAAGATCAGCCCGGCCGTCAATGTAAACTGGATATTCCGGATAGAGCCGCCAGATTAAATACCCTCCCCAGTTGTAACTGTTGAAGAGCGGCCCCGGAAGCCTGTTTTCCTGCAAAAATGACACCGCTGAAAATGGAAAGGAACGTTTCTCGACATCGCTTTGAGTGTTGAGAACATGGCCAACCCTGAAAGCGCCAAATACTAATAATGCCGCCACCACAATCCCATTAACAAGCTGCCGCCCCGAGTTCTGAGGCGATGCTTTTATGCCAGAGTCGAAGAGGTTCCACTTCTCCCTCGACCATGCATAAACCATTTTGCTGACTATCGGCGCCGCCACCAGTGCGAACAGCGGAACGTGCCGGGCCGAATGTAGCGCCGCCCACGCTGTCACCGAGAGCAACAACAGTTCGCGGGGCCGAAGCCGCAGCGGCGAGATTGCCGTTGCAACAAAGATCGCCAGCAACAAAAGAAGCGCCGGCAAGTACATGCTTTGATGGAAATTTGGCGAACTCCATTCGCTGATGTAACCCTCAATAGACTTGGAATACACGGTTTTTAGCGGATACCAGTACATCCGCATCCCGTATGGGTTCAACGAAACCACCGCGAGGCACCCCACAATCGCAATACTTAACTTTCGAAGTCTTCCCTGAAATTGTGACCATTTACCAAAACCGAGGGCTATATCCAACACGTCTCCGGCGAGAAACAAAGCGATGAACGCAATGCCAACCGCAAATCCGGCGTGAAGGTTTACCCATAAGACCATCAGTGGCAGCGTGCACCAAAGAACCTTGGGACGCGCATACGAACGTTCCAGCAGAAAAAGAAACAGGCTCGCAAGAAAAAGAGAAAGAGTTTGCGGACGTACTCCCCACGCCGGTGCCGACGCTATCGCGGCCCAAACCGCAAATGCACCCGCGAGGTACGGTCCTCCCTCGCAAAGCAAAAACACCAGCATAAAAGCGGCGCACGTAATTGCCGCAAACGTCACAATCAACCCGCCCCATCCGCCCAGCCGATAAATGCTGAATATAAGGACATCCGAAAGCCATTCATGATTCACCCACGGCTGGCCGAGCTTTGTGAACGAGTATGGATCAGTATGAAAGACCGCATGATTCTGAAGGATGAGCTGCCCCGTGCGCAGATGCCACCAAACATCCGGATCCGTCACGTTGCGCGCAGCCATCGTAAACAGGCCAATGGCGACGACGGCCACAAAAGCGCGGCGTGTTGTGAGAAGAGAAGTCATTTGCGCGAGTGCGAAGTAATCAATGCCTTGATCAGGATTTCTGTGCTATTGCAACTCGGATGTCGCTACATCGCGCCGTCATCACTGCAATCGGCGATAGCTTATAATGCCCGTCTTCCTGTGCTCTATGTTGAAAAAACAAACTCAGCGGAAGCTCGCGCTCTATTTCAGCACCATGATTTTCCTAAATGGCTTCCTGGTTTGGCGATCTGAACATGGGATTACTATCGGCCTTTCGGACTTCTCCTGCTTCTACACAGCAGCTGAAATACTCCATGAAGGCCGAGGACATCAGCTATATAACCTCGATTTGCAGGAGGCGGTCCAGCGCTCGGCCACACCCGCCGCGCTAGTTGAGAGAGGAGCGGTGCTTCCTTATAACCACCCGCCCTTCGAAGCTCCGTTGTTCCTGCCGCTCATTGCCTGCCCCTATAGCGTTGCCTACTCTATTTGGCTCGTGGTCAATGTTGGATTGCTGACCGCTGTGATCATGATCTTACGCAAGAATCTGCGTTTTCTTGGCCAGCTTCCGTTGTACTTATGGATTGCCGCATGCCTGGCTTTTACGCCGATTACATTTGCGCTCATTCAGGGTCAAGACTCTATCGTGTTGCTGTTTTGCTTCTGCATAGCATTCATCGCACTCCGCCGCAAAATAGAATTTTCTGCGGGAATGTGGGTCGCTCTTGGATTGTTCAAGTTTCAACTATCGCTTCCCCTGATAGCGCCTTCTCTGCTGCTTAAGCGCTGGCGGGTGGCGGGGGGTTTTTGTGTTGTCGCTTTATTGCTGGCGCTTATCTCATTGAGAACCGTCGGCGTTGCCAGTTCGCTGCATTACCCGGAGTTTGTATGGGAACTCCATCACAACCCAAAATTCAGTTGGCTGGCGCCGATTGGCAGCCCCAACCTGCACGGGCTGCTTTCCGTCCTCAGCTTTCCGAACCATCCTCGAATTGGAACAGCCTGTCTTCTGATCGTCTCCGGATTGCTGCTGGCCGCGGCAACGTTCGCATGGCGAACAATGCGCGATGGCGATCCCAGGCATCTCGATCTTGCATTCGCGGCAACGCTGGTGATTTCGGTGCTGCTCAGCTATCACATCATGGTTCACGACCTCAGCATCTTGTTCTTGGCCCTTCTGGTAGCCTTGGAAAACGCCATTGCGGGACGGTCCGCGGCGTCGTGGTCAACGCAATCGATTTCGCTCTGCTCACTGCTTCTTTGGAGTCCGCTCATACTCGTTCTCTTTAAATTTCATCACTTAGAGGCGCTCGCAATTATTTTCATTGTGCTGCTTGGATCTCTTCTATTTGAGAACCGTCGCATCCCGTCGCCCGTTCCCGCAAAGAATCACAACTAGCATCGGTATGTAGATAAACCACACGGTCCACCGGCCCACTTGCGTCACGTTTTGAGGAATGTGGTACCAACGCCAAATGCCGGTGCCCCAGCTGAAGAACACCGTCCATACTATGGCGCGGCGACCTTTCGGAATCAGCCAAAGTGTCAGAGTGTCGTAGAACCAGCGCTGCGGCATAAGCGCCATTGACAGCAACAAGAGTGTGTTCCGATCGCGCCATCGAAGAATCGCCAAAGCGAGAAATGGACCCGGAAATATCAGCAAAGGTATGAAGTGTTGATATTGACCAAGACCTGCGAACCAATCCAACGGCCATCGCGGAGCCACAGCGAGGCTGAGTAGCGCAACAATGGCACAGGCCAGAAATCCACGCCGATTGGGATAGGCGAAAGCTACCGGCAACCCGATTTGCGGCTTGGCTATCGCGGCTGGCAATGCGAGAGGAAAGAATGCGCTAGCCATAATCAACGGCGACCATTGTGCCGTCAAAATTCCTGCCCAATAGGGATACGCAAGGAAGATGAGAAGACGATGATACCCATCCTTCGCCAATCCGAACGCCAGCAGCGCCGAACTGATTCCATAGAAGAGTCCACCTGCAACTTCACCTTTCAGGTAAATAAAGGGAAGACCAAACAGCGCCGAAGGTAGCGGATAGAGTTGTAAGGTTCTTTGATATGGATTCTTTCGCGCCAACACGTCGCGTGCCGCAAAGATCGCCCAGCGGAAATCTCCCGCTCCCTGTTGGAAGTGCTGGAGCAGGTACCAACAGAATATTCCGCTGGCTAGACCGATCCCACCGGATATCAAAATCCGCAATCGCACAAAAATTGTCCGCATAAGTTGTAACATGCTGCCTGCATTGCTCCGAAACTCTATAGCTGGCCTGCTGTTATCTCTGCTTTTTGCGGGGGGCATGTGGTTCTACGTTCGGAGAGTGCTGGTTCCATACCAGCGCACTGATGCAGCCGTTCACGGACGGCCCAGAGGCAATCTCTCCGACCTCTATCCCCGCTGGCTTGGTGCGCGCGAGCTTCTTCTGCGACATCGCGACCCTTACAGTCAGGCAATCACTCGCGAGATTCAGTCCGGCTACTACGGGCGGCCTCTAGACCTCGCGCGTGCCAGCGACCCGAAAGATGAAGAAGGCTTTGCCTATCCGGTGTACGTTGTTTTTCTTCTTGCTCCAGCGATCAAGCTCCCGTTCGCAATAGTCCAAGCCGGATTTCTATGGATTTTGTTGATTCTTACAGCGGCTTCGGTCCCGCTGTGGCTTCGTGCCATAGGCTATCGGCCACATTTCCCCACGATTGCGATTTTGATGATTCTGACATTAGGAAGCTTCCCTGTGGCACAAGGCGTGGAGCTTCAGCAACTGAGCCTGGTAGTAAATGCTTTGATCGCTGGATGCCTGGTGTTGATTGCAAGTGGCTATCTCTGGTTTGCGGGTATTGTGCTCGCCATCGCAACCATCAAACCTCATCTCGCGCTTCCATTGGTCGGCTGGCTCGGACTCTGGGCGCTGAGCAACTGGAAAGAGAGGAAAAAACTAATCTATGCGTTTGGTCTGACGATGATCGTCCTAGTGATTGCAGGCGAACTCGCCTTGCCAGGATGGATCGGCCGTTTCATGAATGCTGTCGTTGCCTATCGGCAATACACGCGCGCCATGTCCATACTTGAGGTGCTCACCACGGAGTTTGTGGGCAGAATACTTGTCGCAATCGTCATCATTGCCGTTGTTCACCGTTGCTGGAAAGTCCGGCGCGAAGCATCGGATACGGTTTCGTTCGCCTTGGCAACTTCACTTGTTCTTGCCGCGACAATTGTAATAGCGCCCACGATCGCACCTTACAACCAGCTCTTGTTGTTGCCCGGGATTCTTCTACTGGCCGGGAGCCAAAGCATTTTATCGAGCAAGAATCTAAGCACCAGAATTCTTTTTATAATTGCTGCTATTACCATCTTCTGGCCGTGGATAGCCGCGCTCGGTCTGACTGTCGCCTCGTTCATTTTGCCTGCATCCCGCGTTCAGCAAGCTTGGGCGATCCCTTTCTATACAAGTATTGCTATTCCTCTGGCAGTGCTCGCGTTGCTTTTCCAGTATGCATTTCAAATTTTGCGTTCCGGAGAGCAGACGAAGTTTGCGTCTGAACGATCTTAAATTGTGTGCTTTTTCGGGACGGATTCGCAAAAAATCAACCTATTTCGCATATTTGAGCTTGCGGAGCTACACTCGTCCGGGACGGGTCTCGCTACATGCTAGTAATATCAATAGCTTGCGACGATCTTCCCTTTGAACGCCTGACACTAAAGGCTTCAAAAAGTTCCGAAAAACGCATCGAGACATGTCTCGATGCGTTTTTCGGTGCTGAATACCGGCCCAAGCCTTTGAGTCGCTTGTGATTAGCCGCGCCGAAGGTCAATTTCGTTGATTTTCGCGGCGAAAGGCTGAAAAGCCACGGGTTCGGACCGGTTCTTAATCCTCGCGATCCGGCCCGCAGAGGAATTCGGCTCCGCGTTCCGGGTCCCCTTTTCTGGTACCCTAGGAAGCGTTTCAAACCTTCCATGAGCTTAACGGGCATTGTCAATCCGGGATCCAAAGCAGGTTCGGGTGTCTTTCCCACGCTGGTATTTGTGCAGGGTAACGAGCAACGCACTATTAATCTCGATCACAGTCCGTTTACCGTGGGCCGCAAGGTTGATAAAGACCTCGTTATCGCCGATCCGCGGGTTTCCCGCGAGCATGCGCTCATCGTTTCGGAAAACGGCGAGTTCTGTGTCGTTGATCAGGCCAGCAAGCACGGAACGTTCGTCAACGGAGAACGCATTGACCGCAGGACTCTGGAGAGAAACGACCGCCTCGAATTTGGCGTCCGCGAAACCGTTTATGTAGTTTTTAATCCTCAGCACGAAACTTCCAACACGGCCCGCGATTTTTTAAGCCAGATTTCCGGCATTCACATTTCAGACGAAACTACCGATCTGGAAAAGCTGACTCTGTTTCTCGAAGCCGCCCGCAAGTTAAACACGGTCGGCGTGCTCGACGAAATTCTGATGACGCTCCTCGATGTCACCCTGAAATTGACTCGCGGCGAGCGTGCTTACGTGTTCATGAAGGGCGTAGACGGAAATCTTCGGTTGGCCGCGGGGCGCAACGCAAAAGGCGAGCCGCTGCTCGATGACAAGACTATCTCGCACTCGATTCTCGACGACGCTCTGAAATCAAATTCCGAATTCGTGCTCACAGATACAAGCCGATCGCTTGATCTTTCCGGAAGGCAAAGCATTGTCGCCTACGATCTTCGAACTGTGATTTGCGTGCCGCTGCGCAAGCCGCAGGTCCAGACCACGCGCGAGGCGCTGGAATCGCCCTCGATGTCCGCCGAAGTAATGGGCGCGCTGTATGTGGATTCTCGTTTCGCCTCCCGCGATATCTCGCAGGTAAGCAATAACATTCTGCACGCGATCGCTACAGAAGCCGCTTCGATGATCGAGAACGCGCGCCTTGTGCAGGCGGAGGAAACGTCGCGCCGCTACCAGCAGGAGCTCTCGATTGCCGCATCCATCCAGCAGCGCTTGATGGCAGTTACAATTCCCGAGGTCCCGTTCGCGCGCATGGGTGGCAGAAATCTTTCTTGCAAAGAAATCGGAGGCGATTTTTTCGATGCGGTGAATACCGACGATGGATTGACGGTCGTTCTCGCCGACGTGAGCGGGAAGGGAGTTTCGGCGGCGCTGCTGGCCTCTACTCTTCAGGGCATGATCTATTCGCAGCTGGTCGCGCACATGCCTCTGACTGAGATCGTGGCGGCGGTGAATCGTTTTTTCACCCACAAACATATTGGTGAAAAGTACGCGACCGTAATCATTGCCCGCATTCGACGCGATGGAGAATTGGAATACGTAAACTGCGGGCATGTTCCTCCGCTGCTGGTCTGCAACAATGAAATCATTCGTCCTGGTCACGGAAATCTGCCGGTAGGATTGTTAGCCGAGGCCGTCTACGAGAGCGACCGCTGCAATCTGCATCCAGGCGACCGGTTAGTGATGGTGACGGATGGTGTGACCGAAGCAGAAAATGCCCGCGGCGATTTTTTCGATAACGAACGCCTGGAGCAAGCTGCCAAGAAGGGAACTCTCGACGATATCTTTTCCGCGGTCGCGGACTTTTGCGGCGGAACCCCCCTGAACGACGATTGCACGGTGGTCGAACTCATCTACACTGGATAAAGAGCCGCGGGGACAGCCGCGATTGCTGTCCGGCCTAGCGCAGGTCGAGAGATGCGCGCTATACCGAGGCATAAAATGATCAGAATGATCTTCCTGGCCGTATCCGTGATTTCGGTGATTTCCGCCGCCCTGGTATGGGGTCAAACCACGCAAGACAGCACGGACCGCAAAGCCGACTCTGAGATCAGGCGGCTAAATGCTCAGGAAGTTGATGCTCTTTTGCACAATGATACTAAGGCGCTCTCTATCCTATGGTCCGACGATATGGTGGTTACAAATCCGCTTAATAAACTTGTAACCAAGCAGCAGGTTTTGGGAATGGTTGACTCTGGCCTGTTGGCGTTCACTTCATACGACCGCCAAATTGAGTACATACACGTGTATGGAAATGCCGCTGTAGTCGCCGGGAGTGAGACAGTGGTGTGGGCAGGGAAATTCCCTCTTGCCGGAAAAACCTCTCACTTGCGTTTCACGGGTGTATGGACGAAACAAGCTGGCCGTTGGCAACAAGTGGCGCGTCATGCAAACATAATTCCCGAGTAGTTTACGTCGCCCTGCCGCAGCATCGGCAGCTGGCCGAATTTGGCTAATTATCCTTTTTCAACAACAACAGAAAAGTTTGTTCCTTCCCACTTCTGAGGCTCGGGCCAGAAGAAGGTAAACACTATCTCAGCGCCCGGCGGCAGCTTACTGCTCGGCAAATCCGCGGCGTACATTCCCATCCCTGTGTCGCGTGTGTCAGTATCGTGAACCGTCTTCCAGCGATCAAAACTCCAATGCACGCGGGCGGGTGACAATAATGCCAGACGTAAGATTTTTCCTTGCGGCATGCTTCGAGTCTTATTGTTGAATCGCCATCCAAAGCAAGTTGATTTGGTTTGTTCGACGATGTATCTCTTTACGGGCTGCGGAGGCTGATCAAAAATCTTTCCGTCTCGAAGCGAACGCCGCAGCTTGATGTATTCGGAATGAGCCCAAACCAAAGGACAAGCCGATCCTGAAGGTTTGCCAAAAAACAGTTCGCGCTCAGGTATGTCCGGCGCATCCCATAGCTGCTCCGGAAGCAAGCGCGTGCCCTGCGTTGAATATTCCATCGCTTTCAATAGGTCTTCCGCTGTTTGCTTGTGTCCGGCGGCGAGTTCGTAATGTGCGCGCTCGCCTGCCAGTAAAGGCCACGCTCGTCCAATGCCGGTGCCATCGAACGGCGAGCCGTCTTCATGCTCGCCGTAGCCGTCGCCGTTGTAGCGGTACCAGCACGGCCCCTGGGGAAGCTGCACTTTCAATACGGCATCTATAACTTTGACAGTGTTCAGAATGCGTGGATCATCCGCGGCGCGAAGCCCAAACCGCACAAGAGCTAATGCATCGGGGCTGATTAGATCCTCTGCTGGCTCATTGCTCTGCCCCGGCGGCTTGTTCTTGATTGGCACAAATCCCTCGAGCGGGGATGCAGCGCCATCACTATCCGGGGGAGCTATGCGGACGTAATATCCTTCCACTCCTATTTGTTTCGCGAGAGAAGTGTTCGCGCTATAGATCCATCGCTCGATATTGTCATTCCAGTTGTCGGCGGTTTCGCGCAGGTGTACCGCGATCTCTTTCCTCCCGACCGCGTCCGCTAAATCCGCGGCGGCCAGCAACGCCGAAATTTCGACCGCTAAAGTAAAAGGAGAGTAACCCGAATCTTCCTCCCAGCGATCCTGTTGTGTGACCGGGCCGTTTCGTACCAGAAACGAGACAGCGCGACGCGTAACTTCCCACCAGCGATTTAGATCGCCCAAAAGCTGCGAAGCTTCGCGGCGCAAAAGGTCAATTAGCAGAATGGGAAACGCTGTCTCATCCATCTGTTGACCGGTCCAATAGGCGCGTCCGTCAAGCCACATGTTTTGCGCCCAGTGTCCGTCCGCTTCCTGCGTGGATTCGAGATAGCGAAGCACGCGTATTGCATCTGCCGCCGCTCCCGCAGCCAGCAATCCGCAGGCAGATTCAACCAGATCGCGCGGCCACACAAGGTGATAACCGCCGAGGTCTTCGTCTCCATTATTAAATCCCCACGGAATAGAAAGGCTTGCGATTATGCCTCCCAGGAAATCTTTTGATTCGTGAACGCGCAGCATGGCCGCGCTGGCGCGATATAAGTCCCGTTCACGCTGCGGCTCATCAAGTTTTAGAAGAGTGTCTTGCCACGCAGCCCAATGCCGCGAATAGTTTCCGCGAAGCTCGGAGTATGGTTCTAGCAGGGTCGCGCGAACTTGCTGTCCCGCTTCTGCCCAGATTCCACCGAAGCCGACGGCGATCAGGAATTCGCCGCCGCAGGCCTTCAGATCAATCTCGCCAGTAAGCGCGATGTTCCCGTTCTCAGCGCGAGTGTAGTCCAAGGTCATTTCATAGTTGCTGGAAATGTCCTGCCATCCATCCGAAGATCCGACGAAGCCCACCGACATTTTTCGCCAAGGCGTCGAACATCCAAATGCCAGCGAAGATCCATCGCGTTCCGCGAAGAGCATCGGGTCGCCTTTGTAATCTGCGACCCATCCTGTATTGTGATCGCCACAATTCGCCAGATGTGGAGACAGCAAAGCGTAGAGATGATAATCCGCGATCGTTCCTTGCAGCGGGACGAAGCGAACCTTCTGCAACACTACGTCGCGATACGGATCGGTAAGCACTTCTTTTTCGATCCGATACCTGCCCTGCATATCAGTGTTGGTGAGTTCATAGAGCGGCGCTCCCGGTTCGCCGACGCGATTAAGAAACTTGCAATGACGTTTCTCTTCAGAAAAGAAATCTTTGCCATTGGTGACGATGAGGCCCAAATCGCGTGTGCATGCCTGGTCAACGCGGGGGTAATAAATTTCGTTGAGGATGCCATGACTCAGGGTGAACCATACGCGGCTATGCTGGTTCAATGCCGTACCGACTCCGCTTTTGGCGCTGGAAGTCCAGCGTGGCGGAATGCCTGGCCAGCCTGGTGCGAATCGTTCGGGATTGTTCATTCGAACTCCGAATCGAGTTGTTTGACTCGTTTGCTTGTGATTGGACGTGAAGAACGTGGGATGTCGAATACTTCGAGTCCGTTTACTCTGCGAGTGGGAGTGGGATCCCGTGATTCATATTCCTCCAAGTCCAGCTTGCCCGTATAGACCGCCATTCCAACGACCGCGTCCACGCCCATGGCATGTAGCGTTTCTACTTCCTTGTTAGTTGAGATCCCGCCAGCCACGATCAGTTGTTTGGATGTCGCCGCCCGCAATGGGCGCACAGCTTCCATTGGGATGCCTTGCATCATTCCTTCGGTTTCGATGTGAGTGTACAGAAAAGCGTCGCAGTATGAATCGAGCGACGTGATCATTTCCAAGGGAGTGATTGAAGTCAGTTCGCGCCATCCTCTGATCGCAACTTTACCGCTCTTTGAGTCAACCGCAAAAACCAATCGGTCACCACCGACAGAGGTTGAAACGTTGTCCGCAAACTCTGCGTCAATGTTTCCATCCCGGATCAAGGTCGAGCCGAGGATTACGCGCCTCGCTCCCATGCCGAGGATTTTCTGTGCGACTTCAATGGAGCGGATGCCGCCGCCGACCTGGCATGGCAGGCGATCCAGAAATTGTTGCAAGAGAGCGTGATTCGTGCCGGTCCCAATCGCCGCGTCGAGGTCAATCAATTGGACCAGAGGAAACTTGGAAAAGCGCTGAATCCATTCTTCAAAATTATCAAATTCGAGCGCCTTCTTCTTCCCTTGAACCAGTTGAACAATTTTGCCGTCCATTAAATCAATCGAGGGAATCAGCACGCGCACCTCATCGGAATGCCCGCGGCTTGCAGTTGCTGTTTCAGTTCGGCGATGGATCTCAGGCCGAAGTGGAAGATCGAAGCGGCCAATGCTGCGTCAGCCTGACCTTCTTTGAAAACCTCGGTAAAGTGCTGCGCGTTGCCCGCGCCACCGGAGGCGATGACCGGAATTCTCACCGCGTTGGCAACCGCCTTTGTCAGAACACAGTCAAATCCTTGCCCGGTTCCGTCTTTGTCCATAGACGTGAGCAATATTTCTCCGGCCCCGCGATCCTCGGCTTGCTTCGCCCAAGTCACGGCGTCTTGTCCCGTTTGCTTGCGGCCGCCTTGTACCCAGGCTTCGAATCCGCCGGTCTTCTCGTCTCGCTTGGCATCAATCGCCACGATTGCCGCCTGCGATCCGAAGCGATTGGCGATCTCGGTGATTAAAGTTGGATTCGCGATGGCGGCGGAATTCATGCTGATCTTATCCGCTCCCGCATCGAAGATTGCTCCGGCATCTGCCAAGGTTCGAACGCCTCCGCCAACTGTAAATGGAATAAAAAGTTGACGCGCCGTCCGGCGCACAGTCTCCAACAGAGTGTTTCTATTTTCATGGGTTGCAGAAATATCGAGCAATACAATTTCATCCGCGCCCGCTTCGCTGTGAGCAGCGGCCAGTTCCGCGGGATCACCGGCATCTTTAAGATTCAGGAATCGTATGCCTTTCACGACGCGTCCAGCGTCAACATCAAGGCAGGCGATGATGCGTTTAGTCAACATTCTGTTCAGTTAAGGCTTTGGGATCAGAAGTTTCAGGAGTGCCCAATAAGCAAAAATTTTCCAGCAGCTTCAACCCCACATCCCCCGACTTTTCCGGATGGAACTGCACTCCGAATAAATGATTTTGCTCGACCACAGCAGAAAATCTTCCGCCATACTCACATTCCGCAACAGTATTGGCGAGCAAAGGAACGCGGTAGGAATGGGTGAAATAGACGTAGGAACCGGACGGAATTCCACGCAACAAACGGGAAGGTCCATCGCGAAATTCCAACTGGTTCCATCCCACATGCGGCGACTTCACCGAAGCAGGGAAGCGGACGCACTCTCCCGGCCAGATTCCAAGGCCCGGTACTTCGGGAGCCTCTTCACTCGATTCCATCATCCATTGCAGGCCCACGCAGATTCCCAGAAATGGCACGCCGCGCCGAATGGTGTTGGCGATTGCGTCGCGTAATCCGGAATCCGCAAGATGAGCGGTTGCCGAAAAATGCCCAACTCCCGGGAGTACGATTTTTTCCGCGAGCGAGACAACCTCAGGATCGGAAGTAACCGCTGAATCGGCGCCGACTTGATCGAGCGCTTTCTTGACCGAAGTAAGATTCCCGGCGCGATAATCTACGATAGCGATCATCAGAGCAATCCTTTGGTGCTGGGCAGCAAGCGCGCCATTTGCCGGTCACGCCAGCAAGCGGCTCGCAGAGCGCGGGCAAATGCTTTGAAAATGGCCTCAATCTTATGATGATTGGAGCGACCATAAAGAATGCGCGCGTGAACATTGGCGTGTGCGCCGCGCGCGAACCCTTCAAAAAAATCAAACACTAATTCCGATTGCAGATCTCCGACCAGCCGAGCTTTTACCTTGGCGTCTATTACCGCTGCGGTGCGCCCTGAAAAATCAACTGCCGCCAGCGCCAGTGTTTCATCCATCGGCATTACGAAATACCCTGCTCGCAAAATTCCGCGCTTGCCGCCTAATGCTTCGGCGAAAGCCTGCCCCAGCGCAATGCCGACATCTTCGACTGTGTGATGCTGATCCACGTCCAAGTCGCCTTTCGCTTTAAGCTCTAAGTCGAACGCGCCGTGATGCGCGAATAGTTCCAGCATGTGATCGAAGAAACGGATGCCGGTTGAAATTTTGTAACGGCCTTTTCCGTCAATGTTCAAAGAGAGTGCAATATCCGTTTCCCTGGTCGTCCGTTTGAGACTGGCTTTTCTCATCCGCGCACCTTCTGCCGGATGCCGATTTGCTCAAGAGCTTCCCGCAACGCGGCGAGCATCTGGTCGGTTTGCAGCTTCGAACCTAGCGTGATGCGAACGCATCCTGCGCAACCGTGATCGCTCGAACGGTCTCTCACTAAAATTCTTCTTTCTCGCATCGCCGAAATAAATGCGATAGCTTGTGATCCGAAATATATCAGGACAAAGTTTGCCCGGCTCGGCCAATAACGAATGCCCCACTCTTGCAGTTCGCGTTCCAACCGTTCACGCCCTCCGAGAACTTCGTCAACGTACTGCCGAACATATGCCTGGTCAGCCAAGGCCTCAGGAAGGCATGCCAGCGCGACCGAGTTGACGTTGTAAGGCGAACTCACCGGACGCACGAAATGCATTTGATCCGTGTGGCCAGCGAGTACGCCGATTCGCAGTCCCGCCAAACCATAAGCCTTGGAAAATGTTCGCGACACGAATAGATTGGCGAATTTACGAAACTCCGGTAGTAGCGTCTCGCCGCAGAATTCAAAATATGCCTCGTCAACTAACAGCGCAGCCTGGGGAGCAACCGCTGCGATCTTCAGTAGATCGTCAGTAGATGCCAATGTGCCCGTTGGATTGTTCGGATTGGCAACTGCGATCAAGCGCGTTTTCTCATTGATCCGAGCGAGAACGCCGTCCAATGGAAACCGGAACCCCTCGCCCGCAGGTACGGCGATAACTTTCGCGCCAGTTGCGGCCGCGTAAATCTCGTACATGGAAAACGTCGGCACAACAATAATTGCTTCGTCACCGGGTTCCAGATAAGTTTCGCAGACCAAATGGATGGCTTCGTCCGTGCCATTCGTAAGCAACAATTCTTCTGCACGAATTCTTAAATGCGAAGCGACGACGGCTTCGAGGGGTTCGCGCTCTGGATAACGTGCCAGTTGCTCGGCATCGAGCGCACGCAGTCGCTGCATGACTCGCGGCGAGCAGCCGACCGTGTTCTCATTGAAATCCAGCCGCAAGCCCTGCCGGTTTCCCAATGGCGGGTGGTATGTCTTTAGTACGCGCACCGCCTCTCGTGGTTTAAGCATGGCCGGTCCTCACCCAAATGGATTCTGCATGAGCTGCGAGACCTTCAGTTTCGGCGAGGCATTCGATCGTGGGGGCCAGTCGCTGCAACCCTTTGCGAGACAGTTCCTGCACCGTAATAATTTTCACAAAATCCAGCACCGATAACCCTCCGCGAAATCGCGCAACGCCCGCGGTAGGCAAAACATGATTTGGTCCAGACGCGTAATCGCCGGCAGCTTGTGCGGAATAATCGCCGACGAATATCGAACCCGCATTTTGGATAAATGGCAAATCTTTTCGCTCCACGGTGATGTGTTCAGGCGCGATGGCATTCGCCCAATCAAGCGCTTGTGCGCTAGATTCCGCCACAAAAACTATTCCATTCCGGCTTAACGATTTCCGAGCAATCGGATTGGAGCGCGCGAACTTCTTGGCATGCTCCGCCACTGCGTTTCCCAATGCGAGCGAAGTCGTAATAAATACTGCCGACGTTTCTGGATCATGTTCCGATTGCGCAACTAAATCCGCGGCAATGAACTGCGGCGTACCACTATTGCTCAACACAACAATTTCGGTCGGGCCCGCAAGGAAATCAATGGCGCAATCAAATGAAACCAACTTCTTGGCGGCGGTGACGTAACTATTGCCCGGCCCCACGATCTTATCTACACGTGGGACACTTTCAGTTCCGTAAGCCAACGCGGCAACCGCTTGGGCTCCGCCAACTCGATAGAACTCCCGAACTCCCAGCATGGCGGCAGCGGCAAGCACCTCGGGGCGAGGTTTGGGAGAAACAATTCGAATAGTCTTGACGCCCGCCACCTGCGCCGGAATCACGGTCATGAGCACGGTTGAGACAAGCGGATATCGCCCTCCCGGCACATAACAACCAACCGACGATAGAGGACGAATCATCTGTCCGACAGAAACGCCGCCCGAACTGCGTTTCCATTCTTTGGGTTTTTGCAGCTCGCAAAACTTGCGGATGTTCTTGGCGGCATCGCGCAACGCGGAACGCAGCGGAAGCGGGGCTGCCTTCCACGCTTCCTGAATTTCCTCTTCTTCTACTCGTAACGCAGAATCTTTTTGCAGGCCATCCCAGCGTTCGGCGTAAGCGCGCAACGATTTGTCGCCACCGTGCCTGACGTCATCCACAATGCGCTTCACCGCCGGCTCAATTTCCGAGCATTGCGAACCGCGCCCCGCAAGCGTGCGAACGTGTTTTGCCGCGGCGCGACCCGACAATATCCGCATTACATCACCACCTTGTTCAGCGGATACTCGACAATCCCCTGCGCTTTAGCTTCTTTCAATCGCGGGATCACTTCCCAAGCGGTCGCCTCTTCAATCACCGTATTCACCGCAAGCCATTCGGGATCGCTCAAGGTCGAGATCGTCGGCCTCTTCAATGCTGGAAGGACCGACAACACTGCATCCAGATGCTCTTTGCGCACATTCAGCATCAGGCCAACTCTCTCCTTCGCTTCCATCGCGCCTCGCAACATCATGGCCAGGTTCTCGATCTTGCGGCGCTTCCAGGCATCAGCGCACGCGATTTTATTGGCGATAATTTGAGTGTTGGATTCGAGAACCGTATCAATGATGCGAAGGTGGTTCGCCCTGAGCGAACTTCCAGTTTCGGTGACTTCGACAATAGCATCGGCGAGCATGGGCGGTTTTACCTCGGTCGCGCCCCATGAAAATTCAACTTTGACCTCAACATCGCGGCTCCGGAAATAGCTTTTGGTAACGTTGACCAATTCGGTGGCGATGATGCATCCGTCGAGATCTTTGGCTTTCTGAAAGCGAGAATCTTCCGGGACTGCGAGCACCCATTTCACCTTACCCCGGCTCTGCTTGTTATAACTGAGATTCGCCACTGTCTCGACCTGGAGGCCGCTTTCGATCACCCAATCGAAACCGGTGAGACCGGCGTCGAGCGCGCCATGTTCAACGTATCGCGCCATTTCTTGAGCGCGAATCAACATACATTCAATTTCGGGATCGCCCGTGGACGCGAAATACGAACGCGCATTGACATGAATCTGAAGGCCGGCCTGCAAAAAAAGCTGTAGCGTCGCATCCTGCAAACTGCCTTTAGGAATCCCGATACGGATTTTCATCGCTTATCCTCAACAGCGGCGACTGCGAGCTTTACAGCGATCTTTTTGGTGAAACATGATCGTGTGCCTTCATGACAGACTACTCCCGCGCCTTCGACATTGACCCGGAGCAGCAGAGTATCGCGGTCGCAATCGGTGCTCGCTGAAAGTAGTCTTAGCTTGTTGCCAGAGGTTTCGCCTTTCGTCCAAAGCGTGTTTCGGCTCCGGCTATAAAACGTGACGTAACCGGTACTTTGCGTGCGTTCCCAGGCATCGCGGTTCATAAAGCCAAGCATCAGGACTTCACCATTATCCGCGTCCTGCACGATTGCGGGGGTCAGTCCTTGCATTTTCTCGAAATCAATTTCTTCACTCATGCGCTTTTCTCTTTTCCGAATGATCGAAACAACGGCCACTCATTTCGTTATCCAAAACGCAAAAAGCCCGCTGCACGTTATCGCGTCAGCGGGCCGGATCTTGTGATTGCTGAATATGAAATCGAACCGACTCAGCTACACACATCCACCCGCACGCTATGCGCGTGATGGCGATGGTGGTGATGTCGGCTGCTCAACATACACACGTAGATTAAAAGTTCGGGACGGTCTGTGTCAATTGCTGACTACTAAAAAAACAGCATGTACTACGTTTTTCTAGGGATTCAGCCCTTTCGGCTAGTGAATTTGGAGTGCCTTCGTAGCACGCGATAAATTGGGTGATGTAAGATTGGTAGCGACAAATGTTATAGAGCATTGCTTATGCAGTGACAACGCCCTCGGCTGTCCGTCGAGCGCAGGTTTCTTTCCCCACATAGATTTCTTAGGAGAAAAAAATGGCAAAGATTGCAAAGACAGCGGATCGCAAGAAGGTGATGGATACATCGAAGAGTACGGATTGTCCGAAATGCGGCAAGTCAACCCGAATTGTAAAGCGGGTAAAGGATCGGGAACGGGGCATCCCAGGCGGGGTTTTTATCTCGTGCTCTGCGTGCGAATTCTACGAAAAATTATAGGCAAATTTTGCGTTTCGAGTGGTCGGGCAGGACAGACCCTTTACCTTTACTTTGATGGAAGCCCGAGTCAGTGGCGCAGGTCTGAGTTCAGTTATTTGTCAATCTTGATGTCTTCAGGATGGAGAACGGTTAGCCCTGGTATCTGCTTAAAATCGTCCTTTTCATCAAATGTCAGAATCTCGGTCACACCGTTGTTCTTCATTATGACGCTATGAATAATGTCACCCACTCCTGAATGATATTTAAGAATGCCTTGTCTGACATGGTAGAAAAACTCCGCGAAGTCGTAGTCTTTCTGGGGACTGACCTCTGTGAAAGAAATCTTCAAGTCCTTCAGGCGACGTTCACTGACAAGTTGGCTCTCGATCTCTGCGACCTCACCACGATCCATTTTCTTATTTGACACTAAGATGTTTACCATCTCGGTGATCGCCCACGTCGAAGTGCAGAGCTGCACGTCTTTGAGTTTGGCGAAGACGGCAGGGGCGTTTCTACCAACTTTTTCTTTGCGTCTTCTGCCTTATCCACCGAAAAATGCGCTATTAAAATATTGCTGTCCAGATAGATGCGCTTCATTTCCTCTTCGCGCGAAACCGAACTACTTCCCGCCTTTTGACGGTCTTCAGCGCCTTGAAAGAAACGGTTTCACCCGACTTCGTCTTGAACTTTACGGTGGCCGGTTTCTTCACGGTCTTGACTGCGACAAATCTCACTGACTCCTTAGGCATGTCAATATCCTACCATCGCTCGGGATAGCGATTAGGCTTGGTTAGACGCTCGCCACAGTTCGCGCACGGCGCTAACGTCGGAAACTTCATATCAGGAAGTCTGGAATAGATGCCAGTCAATGCTCATCTGAAGGTCTTGGCAGTGCCGCATCAACTCATCTGCCTCAATATCTCCCGCGCGGCTTGCGCCGGATCGGCGGCCTCGATGATTGGTCGCCCCACCACAATATTGGTCGCTCCAGCCGCCATCGCTTCCGACGGGGTGACAACCCTCGCCTGATCTCCATGCCCGGTCCCGGCGGGGCGAACTCCTGGTGTGACGATCAGGAGGTCATTCCCAAGCTGCCTTCGAAGTTCAGGAGCTTCTTGCGCGGAGGCCACCACACCATGGCATCCTTCGGCAATGGCCAGGGCTGCCAGGCGCGTTACCGCATCCATAACCCGGGCTTGCATGCCAATCCTTGCGAGTTCTGGTTCGTCCATGCTGGTTAAAACTGTCACAGCCAGCACCTTGAGATCGGGATTCACCGCCCGAGCGGCCTCTGCGGCTGCGCGTAGCATTTTGCCGCCGCCCAACGCGTGGACCGTAATCATGGCTGCGCCGAGCCCTGCGGCCTCCCGGACCGCCCAAGCTACGGTATTTGGGATGTCGTGGTACTTAAGATCGAGGAAAACCTTGCGCCCCATGGAAATGAGGTCGCGAACTACCTTGGGGCCTTCGGCGGTGTAAAGCCGTAACCCAACCTTGTATGTGAGAACGGAGTCTCCCACGGCCACCACGAGCTTGCTCGCGGCGGCCGCAGTGGAGACATCTAACGCGACAATCAGCTTTTCCCGAGGATACATTCCGTCAAGAGTATAGAACTCGTGACGTTAACGGTCCACAGGCGCCAAAGCAGCGATAATTTGGGGGCGGGGGCGCGGTTTGACGATATCTAACCGTACCTTTTGAAGACCCTGGGCCTTGAAATGCAGCACTTTAGCGGCGCTGTACGACAGGTCTATGATCCTGCCCGGCACTACCGGGCCACGGTCATTGATCCTGACCATTACAGCTTCGCGATTCCGAAGGTTCGTTACCTTGACCCAGGTTCCCAGCGGCAACGTGGGGTGGGCCGCTGTCAGGTCGTACATATTGTAGGGTTCACCACTGGCGGTTTGCTTCCCGTGGAAATAGTCCCCATACCAGGATGCCGTCCCAATTTGATACGGCTTAACGTGACTAGCCATTACGGTGCTAGCCTCGGTTGTTGCGATTGCTTTTCGGGTATCGCCCGACCCCGAGCTGGTTGGCCCCTGAGCCGCTCCCAAGCTGACGAGAATTATTATCGCCAGTCCACGAGCTATAAGTCTTCGCATTCAGTCACCTCGCATCTCTAAAAGTCAAAAAATCTTGCCTCCCCGGTTTCGGCCGTTCAACGTTAGCGTTAAGGAAATGCTATGGGTCAGGGTATGCGGTGTCAATGCAGAATCCCCTGTACGAATGTAACTAGCATGTTTATAGATGTCGTACGTAACTTATTGGATATATTGCCTAAACCCCATGTGATCGCTGCAATAGCAGGCAGTTAGCTGTTTACCTATTGGTAAATAAGTGCGAACGGCAACCCGTAGAAATTACTACATCCTGAATGTTTTGATGGGCTTAGCGGAAAAACTATAGTTTATCTTTGTTTTCAATGGTTTGCGTCTACCTTTACCAAAATCTATATGTACAAACTATTTTATTTACCTTCCGCCCGGCGGGATTTCGGGTAGATTGCGGCTATGGTTCATCCGCCTGTCGTGTTGACGATCGCAGGATTCGATCCGTCATCGGGAGCTGGAGTTACTGCCGACATCAAGACCATAGCTGCCCATGGCTGCTATGGTGTCGCTGCCATAACCGCTCTTACGGTCCAATCCACCCTTGGGGTCCGCCGGGTTCGGCCTGTCCAGCCGGACTTGCTAGCGGAGACCCTGGACGAGCTTGCGCGGGATATGCAATTTGCTGCGGTGCACATCGGAATGTTGGGTTCGGCGGAGACAGCTAATATTGTCGCTGATTTCGTCTCCATGAACCGTCTTCCAAACGTTGTTTTGGACCCCGTACTCAAAGCGACCTCGGGGGCAGATCTGCTCGACGATCTGGGCTTGACCATCCTGATCAAGAGGTTGATGCCGCTAGCCAGGGTCATAACCCCGAATCTGGATGAGGCTTCTGTTATCAGCGGCTTGGCGGTGGCTTCTAAAGAGGATATGGCGCTTGCTGCGGCAAAATTGCTCGAGATGGGTGCTCAAGCTGTCGTGATCACCGGCGGCCATCTTGATCAGCCATGCGATTTGCTAAGTTCCACCGGAGAATCGGGGACGGAGCAGCAATTCTTTGAGTCTGAACGCATTCATTCGACTTCGACGCACGGGACCGGATGCGCCTTTTCTACCGCGATAGCGTGTCATCTAGCGCATGGTAGAAGCGTTGCGGATTCAGTAGGTCGGGCGCAAGCATACGTGGGCGCTGCGATTTCAAAGGCCTACCCTGTGGGAAAGGGCATTGGTCCTCTTAACCATCTTTACAGGATGCCGCAGGAAGAATGAATTGGAGACGTCGAACCGCTGGGCTTTACTGTGCCCTACGCACGACACATAAGCACACTGCGTTATACATCCCGAGCGGGGCGTTTCAAGAGAATCCCAGCCAGGAAAGCCGCAACCGAACCAAGCAGCCATTCGATGCGAAGTAGCTGGACCGCCTGGAATTCCGCCGCGGTCTGAGGCCGAAGGATGCTGCCGACGGCCAGCGCAGCTACTAGGCAACCGACCCCCACAAACAATCCCGCAAGCGAAGGGAGCGGCAGCCCAATGTTGTGTTTTATGTGCTGGAATCCAAAGAACCGGAGAAAACTGAGAGAGCCAGTCCATCCCGCCGAAGGCCTTTTTACCCCAGCCCCCCGGGTGGCACCGCAAAGGTAACAAAATCTTGAACTGGGCATGAACTCGGTGTGGCAAGCGGCACAGGATTCGAGGGAAGTGGAAACGATTGGGGAGGCCGGGCTGGAACCTGCCGCGTGCGACGCTATAGGCGGACGCCAAAATTCCTGATGTGTATCTGGAACAACTTCAGACATGAGATGAGCCTTTGAATCCACACTCGCAAGCGAATGACCATAGGTCATTTGCAGAAAGCTTGTTTGCATTCATCGGGTTATGCATAAAGCGAGGTGCCTTCCTTAATAAACAATGCAGGAATTACTCCGTCCTTCGGGAAAGATTGTCTCGGACCTAAAGAGATTCTCAAACAGAGTGTCTCTGCCATTCAGATCCGGGAGTAGTAGCCGCCATGGTTCATGTTCAGCGTGCCTTGATCTAGTAAACTAAAGTCTCGATACTTCTGCCCAGAGAAAATCCAATTCGCAAATTCCGATTGATGTTGGGATTATTCCTGTCTTGCTGTTTCTTGGTTCCGGCTTGGGGAATGAGTGACAGTACCGCGAAGGCCGATACGCCTGCCGCAGAAGATTTCTCATTCCGGCCCAATGATCCATTAACCCTGGCAGGTTTCAACCATTTTTATAATCTGGAATACGACTCTGCCGTTCGTGACTTCGAGCAGGTCTTGCGCCGGTATCCGGACGATCCATTTGCCATAAACCACCTGCTGACCGCAGTCCTTTTCCGTGAACTGTATCGCATGGGAGTTTTGAATACAGGAGAGTACGCGAACGATAGCTTCATTAAGGCTTCGCACCTGCCGCCCGATCCGCATGTTCAATCCCGGGTCAAAGATCTGGTGAAGAAGGTCTTCACTATTGAGCAGAACCGGCTAACGGCGAATCCAAACGACGTTGGCGTTCTTTACGCTCGTGGAGTCACCAGAGCGCAGTTTGCCACCTATACTGCGCTCATCGAGCACGCATGGTTCTCCGCCTTACGAAATGCAGTAGGTGCGAGGCATGACCACGAACGCGTGCTCGAACTGTCGCCGGGAAATACAGAAGCCAAGCTGATTGTGGGAGCACACAATTACGTCGTAGGGAGCCTGCCTTGGGCGCTGAGGTCCGCCGGGGCCATGGCGGGACTTGGTGGTAACAAGGAAAAAGGCTTGCAGATGTTGCGAGACTGCGCGATCGGGCGTGGAGAAACTGCCGTGGACGCCAAGATTCTCCTTGTACTGTTCCTGCGCCGGGAGCGCCGCTACGAGGAAGCGCTTCCCCTTGCTAGAGGGTTGATCGCCACATATCCGCGCAATGTACTTATGGCTCTTGAAGAGGGAAATTTGCTGCGGGCAGACGGAAAGGCGGATGACGCCACCGCAATATACCGGAAAATTTGGCAGGCTGGCAAAGAAGGTCATTATCCCGGAACCCATTACGAAATCGCCGCTTTCAGCCTTGCCGACCTTCTCCGCGATAAGAAGGACTACGCCGGATCGGCCGTTGCCTATGAAGAAGCCGGCGAAGTTCCGCATCCGGATACCGATACCAGGCAACGCGCATATTTGGGAGCGGGAGAGATGTATGATCTTCTGAACCGACGCGATCTTGCCGTAAAGAAGTATCAGTCGGTGATGGCGGCTGGCGCGAACACTACCCTTGCAGACACGGCGAGTAAATGTTTAAAGCAGCCCTACCAGGGTCAGTAAAAGCCGGTGCAATAACATAAGGGGCGATAACAAAGTGTGGAACTTGTTAACGGTGGTTGGCGTATCTTATTCAAGGAGGTGAACCGTGTATTGCAACTATTGCGGAAAGGTGATCCAGGACGATGCCAATGTCTGCGCCTACTGTGGGAAGCGCATCGGCAGCGTAGAGTCTCGTCACCGGCTCATGCGTTCGCGCACAGACCGCAAGGTCGCCGGAGTCTGCGCGGGTTTCGCCGAATATTTTGACTTGGATGTGTCCCTCGTGCGCGTGGTGTGGCTGATTGCGGCGTTGCTTCCTCCGGGCATTTCGTTAATTGCGTATGTGATTGCGTGGATTGTCATGCCGGAAGAGCCACTGATGCTGCCCGAAACTGTTGGACAGCCCGTCGCGAACACATAGCCTGCTCTAAAATTTTGACATGCCGCGCATCAAGAGTGACGACGCCGAGATTTCCTATCAGGTTCTCGGCGACGGACCTCCGATTGTCCTGCTGCATCCGTTCCCCGCAAATCACGAATTCTGGTTGCCAGCGGCTCAGTCATTGCTCACTCGGTATCGCCTGATTCTCCCCGACCTTCGGGGACACGGCGATTCGGATCTGGGCGAGGGTCCGGCGACGATGCAGAAGCACGCAGCGGATATTGCTAGAGTCGTGGACGACGCGAAAATAGATCGTGCCGCATTCGTCGGAGTCTCGATCGGAGGATACGCGTTGTTCGAGTTTTGGCGCCGTCATCGGGATCGCGTGTCGGCGCTTGTTCTCTGCAATACAAAGGCACCCGCTGACTCCTCGGAAGCGCGCAGCACGAGATTGAAATCGGCGATAGACGTGATGGAACGTGGAACCGAACCATTCTTCGAAAGTATGCTTCCCAAATTGATTGGCGACACCACGCGCAACACGCGCCCAGATATTGTTCAGGGCGCTTTGCGAATGATACGAAAAATGTCCGCCGAAGACGTAGCTATGGTGCAGAGAGGCATGGCGGAACGGCCAGATTCAGTTGCTACTCTGAAAATGATCAGCGTGCCTACGTTAATCGTGACGGGAGACGAAGATGTGATCACAGGGACTGCGGAAGCGGAGCTAATGAGGCAACATATTCGCGGAAGTCAACTAAAGATCATTCCGAAGGCGGGGCACTACTCAGCATGGGAACGGCCAGGAGAAGTGGGTGAGGTGCTCCGGGAGTTCTTCGATTCTGTTCGAATGTAGAGACGTAGCAAGCTACGTCTCAGGCTGCTGACAAATGTTGATTTTGCGATTGACTTGAAAGGGCGCGCCTTCAGGCGCGCCGGAAAGTCTTTTGTTTTTAATCACGGCGGGGCTGAAGCCCCGCCCTTTCAAAGCTACTTCCGCTCTAGAGGCCACTTTGTCAGCAATCTGAGACGTAGCTTGCTACGTCTCCACAGGAATCATCAATTACTAAACTGTCATCCCGACCGGAGCGCAGCGCAGCGGAGGGACCTGCTTTTGACGCCATAGTTTGAAACTTCGTTCCACCTTCCCAATCCTTTATATTAAAACCTAATGAAATCAGATTCCTCTGTGATCATCCGCCCAGCCCGAAATGTGTCTGGAGCCGTACGCCTTCCCGGTGACAAATCCATTTCGCATCGCTACGCCATGCTGGGCGCCATCGCGCACGGCACAACGAAATTGGAAAACTATTCCACGGGCGCGGATTGCGCCAGCACATTGGGCTGTTTGAGGACGCTGGGAGTCGTCTGGCGAAAAGAGAACGGCTCCGTCGAAATTGACGGTACGAATTTAGAGCTTCGCGCACCGACATCGCCATTGGACTGTGGCAACTCCGGTTCAACCATGCGCATGTTAAGCGGCATTTTGGCGGGACAGGACTTTACCAGCGAGTTAATGGGCGACGAATCACTATCCAGGCGCCCAATGTCGCGGATTATCAAGCCGCTCGAAATGATGGGAGCTAAGATCACTGCTTCTGAGGGCGGCCGTCCGCCTCTGCGTATCACTGGAAATTCTCTCAAGGCAATCAGCTACGAGACTCCCGTTCCCAGCGCACAGGTAAAAACCGCATTACTGTTTGCCGGGCTTTATGCGAATGGCGAAACTACGATTCGGGAGTCCGTCCACACCCGCGACCACGGGGAGACGGCTTTGCGAGCTTTCGGTGCGGTGGTGTCGCAAGAAGGAAACGAGTCGAGAATTTCCGGAGGCCAGAAGTTGCATTCCATCGAAGCCCAAGTTCCTGGCGATCTTTCTAGTGCCGCTTTCTTCTTGTGCGCCGCTGCATTGTTTCCGGGATCGCAACTTACGATTGATTCTTTGCTGTTGAATCCCACGCGGGCACGCCTGCTTGACGTGCTGATTGGGATGGGCGTCGGCATCGCCATTACACAATTGGAAGAGAAACATGGAGAGCTGATCGGCACCGCACAAGTCACCGGCAAGGCTCTGACAGGAGCCAATATTTCAGGTGCGCACACCGCTGAGCTAATAGACGAAATCCCGGTATTGGCTGCGATCGCGCCTTACAGCACGAACGGAATGGAGATCCGCGATGCGCGAGAACTTCGCGTAAAGGAATCAGACCGCATCGCTGCCGTCGCCACGAACCTGCGTGCGATGGGCGCACGCGTGGAAGAATTCGATGACGGACTGAAAATTCCCGGCGGCCAGGAACTTCATGGCACCGAACTCGATTCCTTCGGCGACCACCGCATCGCAATGGCATTTGCGGTTGCCGCCTTGCGCGCTAAAGGTGAAACCCGAATCAACCGGTCAGATGCGGCAGTGATTTCCTATCCGGCATTTTACGAAACGCTGGATAGCGTTGCGGAATGCTGAAGTGCGGAGAACACGTACGGGCAGAGCCTGTCGAGCCAAGCCGAAGGATGTCAGCTGTTCAGCCAACCGAAGCTCGGCCATCCTAGGAAGGGTTATCTGATGTTGGAAGATACTGCCGCCAGCTTCGCTGGTCGCCCAGACGGGGGCGTCTGGGCCTACGCGATTTCCGCCATCATCCGTAGGCCAACTCTTTCGCCCGCTGCGTGGCTTTTACTACCGCTTTAATCAGCGTCACACGTAGCTTGCCTTCTTCCAACTCCATAATTCCGTCCACGGTGCAGCCTGCTGGAGTTGTCACCGCGTCTTTCAGCAACGCTGGATGATCTCCGGTTTCGAGCACTACGGTCGCGGCACCCAGCGTGGTTTGCGCGGCAAGCAGAGTCGCGATGTCGCGGGGCAAACCAACTTTCACTCCTGCCTCGGCAAGTGATTCGAGAATGATGTAGATGTAAGCAGGGCCGCTGGCCGAAAGGCCGGTTACGGCATCCATGTGTTTCTCATCAACGACGACGGTTTTTCCCACCACGTTGAAGAGTGCGCAGGCTGCGTCAACATGTTCGGACGTGGCAAATTTCCCCTTGCAAATGCCGGTCATGCCAACACCAAGCAGACATGGAGTGTTGGGCATGGCTCGCACGACGGGGGCATTCATCGAGAGTGCATTCTCGATCTGCTCCGTTGGAACGGATGCGGCCACCGAAATGAACAGTTGAGTGGATGATATGTTTGGGCGGATCCACTCCAGGACTTCTTTCACCACTTGTGGTTTCACGCACAGTAGCACGATGTCAGCGTCTTTTACGGCGGCAAGATTGTCGGTGCCGACCGTGATCCCCAGTTTTTCCGATAGTGCTTTGGCGCGCTCTTCGTGTTGCACCGTGGCGCGGGTTAACTGGCGGGAGAGCAGACCTTTTTCCAAGAGCACTTTCAGCAAGATTCCGCCCATTTTCCCGGCACCGATGACCGCAACTCGCTTTCCCGAGAAGTCGAACTTCATTTTAGCCTCCGCCTTTCGATGTCGCAGGAATCCCTCCGCGACATGCCATTTAATCATGTGCGGAAGGGAATGGTGATCGTAACAGAAGGCTGGAATCGTTGAACGGGCAAGAACCACGTAGGCTAGCGCGCCGTCTGGACTGTTAGCGAAATGGTAGTGCTCGCAGTGAGGGATCCCGACGTTCCGATCACCGTAACCGTGTAGACCCCCACCGGAGTGCCCGGATTTCCGGCGGGCGCGGCCGAACCGCCTTGAAGGCCTCCGCATCCCGAACACAGGGCCAACATCAGCAGCATGAGCAGTGTTCGAAATATCCAACGTGGTCTTGCAGACCCAACCCCGCCAAAAGCGATTACCAGCCCCGGTAATGGCAGCCACAGGCTATAGAGCAGAGCTCGCGTTTCAGAACGACGCGCGGGCGGAGTGGTGACGATGGTGATAAAAACGTCTGTCGGGCCACTGCCCGACGCTACTAGTGACGAACTCAGTGAACAGGTGCTTACCGCCGGACAGCCCGTAAATGTGATATTCACAGAATTCGGGAATGTACCTGACGAGGGTGTCACGCTGATGTCATATTTTGCCGAGGATCCGGCGGTGATTGTCGGAGGGCCCGAACTGTTCATGGAAAAACTGAATGCACTGGCCTGCGTGGTGACGGTGAGCGAAATCGTTGTACCCGCGGTCAGCGCACCGGATGTTCCGGCGACAGCTATTGTGTAAGGACCCGCGGCCGTTCCAGCCGATGTCGCGACGGTAAGAAAAGCATTGGCAGTTTCACTTCCGGCGGGCACGACCGCCGTATCGAATGAACACGTGGCTGCCGCAGGACATCCAGTGAATGAGAGAGCGACAGGATTTGGGAAAGTGCCAGCGGAAGGCGTAACTGTGACTTCATATTTGCCCGAGGATCCAGCGACGATTGAGGGCGGACCAGAATTGCTCATCGAAAAACTGAACGTACTGTTCTGTACTGTGAGCGCCAGAGCTGTACTGACACTTAACGATCCCAACGTGCCGGTGACAGTCGGCGAATAGGTTCCCACCGGTGTTCCTGCAGACGTGGCAATCGTCATGGTCACCGGAGTGGTGCCATTGCCTGCGGGAATTTGCGACGCGCTAAGCGAACATGTGCTGGCAGCCGGACAGCCAGCGGACGTCAGAGCCACCGGGTCTGGGAAGGTTCCCGAAGATGGCACAACGCTGAGGTTGTACGTCGCTGACTGCCCGGCAATGACCGCTTGCGGCCCGGAAGTGTTGTTGATTGAGAAGCTAAATCCTCCTATGACAGTGACTGGCAAGTTTTGCGTTTGTGTGGTGCGTCCTTCCGAGGCGGCGTGAATCGCAACCACGAAGGGGCCACCCGGTGCGGCGGCTGTCGTAACTACAGTCAAAGTTACGATGAGGGGGCTCGCAGGACCTACATTCACCGACACGCTAGACCCACCTCCGAAAAAACTGCATTGGGCGAAAGGGAGCGCTCCGCAGGAAAGGTTCACGACGACACCCGATGACGCGGTCAACTGCAACGTCACGGGGACCGATGTGCCGGGTGCACCCACAGTTACAGCATCCGGCACCGGGCGGCTGAGATTGAATCGCGATAGCTCCCACAAACCGCGCCCATAGGTCGAAGCGCGTAATCGGTGAGTCGCTCCAGGGTCGAAAATATGAAGAGATGTAATTGCCACGTTCGGCAAAAATCCTGGATTGTTACCGCTGGGCGCGGGGCCGACTTCCGCCCAACTTGCAGTTCCGGTGCCGCTGGCAAACACTCCTACGTCAGTGCCCGCATAAATTGTGTTGGGCAGCCCTGACGGCGTATCCATTAGCAGAGCATTTACCGGCGCGTCCGGCAGGTTTGCGGTGAAGTCAACCCAGGAGACGCCACCCGTGGTCGTCTTCCAGATATGCGGGACGCCGAAGCCCATGATTCCGACATACGCGGTGAGTCCGGATAAATCCGAGTTGTCAATCGCAATTGATGAAATCGGAAAATGGCCGGGATTGATGGCGCCAGTCTGATCGGTCCACGTTGAAGATCCGCTGCTGACGTTTGTGCTTACCCAAATATGGCCGCCGGTTGGCAGGCCGGTCGAGAGCGGCCCCGTTCCGCCAGTTCCGGCGTAAATCACATTGCTGAAGCCATTCGAATCCTTAGCTCCTCCGGCGGCGATCGCCCGCACCAGATTGGTCTCAGCACCGCTGCAAATTCCAGTGCCGCCAGTTTCAAAGTTGAAACTTAGAGCAGAGAATGATCCGCCCGAACTCGGACCCCGCCAAACTCGGCACGTGCCAACAAGCATTTCGCTGGAATCCTGTGGATCGAGGATGAAGGGCGTATTGAAAGCCCCAGCATCACCGCCGAGAGTCGTGCCGCTGACGATTTCATTGCTCTGAAAGTCTTGTGTCCGGCAATTGATCCCAGAACCGCATTTGAAAATATTGACGCTGGACACTGAATCCGGGGGGTTGGAGACAAACCACAGCGTGTCATCATCCGGGCTGATGGCCGTGTAGCCTCCGTCGCCCGCGTTGACGTTCTGCCACGTCGTGCTGCTCTGGGCTGACACGGTTCCGGGTGATCCATTTGCTTGCGCACCCGCCAACAAAATGTCGGGGCTTGGAGATTGCGTAGTAGATTCCGAGAACGATACTAGTTGTGTTAACGAGCCCAGGGTCCCGTTCAAGCTGTCGAAAGAGTTGTTCTCGCCACAAGTGCCGCCGACAAGTCCGGTATATCCATCCAGCGCCCGGTATAGTCCGCCGTCGTTCGCAAAGTACATTACGTCCTCGGCGTTGTTATTGATGAGCATGAATGCCATCGAGTGTTGGGCTGGATGAACTTTCGCGATCGAACTACATCCATAAACGTGGGTCAGATTGATGAAAGTGCCTGATCCGGCGCCACCGCAATTTGGCGAGATTACCGAGATGGTGCACTTGTAGAGATTCACCGCCCCGGCATAGAGATCAGTCGCGGTTCCATTTGGAACCGCGACCAGCGCCAGATTGTAGGTGCCTTGCTCAGTGCCGCAGCCGCCGAATAAGTCTCCGCACGATGTGATACCGCTCTCGTTCAACTGCGTCCACGACATTCCTCCGTCGGTGCTCGTCCAAATACCGCCGTCGTTATCATTCGAATCCACATACCACGCGTACATTTCGCCTTTCCCGCCAGGCCCAGTGGGGTTGGGCACAACGGTCAATTCTCCGCGATAAATCGGGCACACACTCGGGGATGCGATGTGAGCGGGACATGAAGTTGCGCCTAGCGCACCCGGTTGGGTCGCGAGCCGCGACCAATTGATTCCGTCGGCCGAGGAATAGATCCCGTGCAGGCTGACCGCCGCGAAAAATTCTCCCGCCGCCGCGTTATATACAACGTCGCTCACCGAGGCAGGGTCAGCAATCGCAGACCCGTGTTTTACGATTGCGTAATTCCACGAAGCGCCGCTGTCTATCGAATAATAAATTCCGCGATTTGCGTCGGCCGGATTTTCTTTGCCTTCGGTGACGCCTTCCGCTGTTCCGGACGCGGCAGCGATGACCAGGCTGGGGTTATTTGTGCTGAATGCAATCTTGCTGAATCCCAAGCCCGCAAAAGACCTGGGGGACAAACTGCTATCGTGTGCGATAAGCGTCCATGTATTGCCAGCGTCGGTCGAACGCAAAATGCCCAGCCCGTAATACGAATCGCCGGAACCGTTAGTTTCTCCTGTACCGACTAGGACGACGCTCTTTGCCGGATCGGGGTTATTCGATTGCGGTTGAATCGCAATCGAGCCGACCGCGAGTGTGGCTTGACTGTCAGTGAGTGGTACCCAAGCGACGCTTCCTGGAGAGGAACTGAGAGGGCCGGCATTGGTGGATTTCCAAACTCCGCCAAAGGCGCCGCCTACATAAACGGTGTTGCCGGTTGAATCGGCGGGATCAATTGCAACCGTGGTCGCGCGTCCTGCTACGAAGTTATAGTCTTGCAATCCCACGCCGCTGACATCGGAGATTACCGGCGCCGGACCTAGCTGCACCCAGTCGCCAGAAATCGCATTGCCGGGTGAATCCGGGCTGGGTGTTTGTGCGCTCCTAATAGCTCGCAATGCCATCTTCTGTCGAAGTGCCCTATATCGGGCGGCGGCTGGTTCCCGTGCCGAGACACGGCCCTGCGCGAACCACTGCTCCCGCTGGTGTATCTTTCGTGAAGAGGTGGCGGAGATTCGGTTTTCTGCGCGATTCTCCTGCCCAAGAACGAACACACTCGCAATCAACAATGCGAGAAGCGTTAAAACAATGCGGCACTCTATCATCCCTACGCCACCTTCGTTGGAGGCATCTTTGAGGAGACCTTTCCAAGCCTAATTAACCGCGCCACGATGGACGCGACTGTGCGGTCGTGAATCTTCGCGATCTGTTGAAAGTCTTTACCACCGCGCAACTCATCGCAAAGCTGCGCGTCCTCTTGCGAGGACCACGCATTTCCGGCGTTCTTTGGCAGCAATCGCCGGTTTCGCTCCCTCTCTTCCAGAAATTGGAGTGCACCCACGGCACGATGCAGCGCGCGCACATTTTGCGGATTCTGGTAGATCAAATCGCCGTGCAGGGCTTCTCCCGTTTCCGGATTTACGCCGTCAGCCAGCGATTTCATGATTTTCAGTGCTTCTTCAGTCTCCATGGATGAACCTCCCGGTAAAGAATCGTATGCTGATCGGTGAATCAAGCATTGTGACTTCCGAACATGCGATAACATTTCAGCCCACATTGGGAATCCGGCAGCAAATCAGTACTGAGCACTCAGCAATCAGCCAAAGCGGTGGATGCCGAGTCCTTGCTGAGTGCTGACTGCTGAGTGCTGAAATGATTGCCTACAGATAAACTGGACGGGAGGAGAAGATAGTGGACTGGCAGTCGTTGTGGCTTACAATCCGGCTGGCCGCGTTGGTTGCCGCGATTTTATTTCTGATCGCACTCCCGATTGCGTACTGGATTACTTATTCGCGGTGGCGTTGGAAGTTCCTGGCCGAAGCTGTAGTCGCACTACCAATTGTGCTTCCTCCCACAGTGCTGGGGTTTTACTTGCTCGTCGCTTTGGGCCCACGCAGCCCACTCGGACACTTATGGCAAGCCCTTACAGGCCATAGTTTAGTTTTTACTTTTCAGGGCTTGGTTGTGGGTTCAATTATCTACAGCCTGCCATTTGCCGTGCAGCCATTTGCTGCATCGTTCGCTGCGGTTGATTCCAGATTAATCGCCGCTTCGGCGACACTCGGGGCGTCGAAGTTTCGGACGTTTATGGAGATAGTCATGCCATTATCTGTTTCGGGGATGGTGGCGGGAGTCGTACTGTCATTCGCTCACACCCTCGGCGAATTCGGTGTGGTGCTGATGATCGGCGGAAACATCCCAGGAGTAACTCGCACGGTTTCAATTGATATCTACGATCAGGTTCAGGCGCTCAACTATTCCTCCGCCAGCATTACGGCGATTGTGCTCTTAGCAATTTCGTTCGGGCTGCTTGCATTTGTTTACGCCTTGAACCGGAAAGTTCTGGCAGTTTGGCTGTGGAAATGAGGAATGTTTCCAGCGAGAGCAGCGCGAGTTCAGCGGTGGAGCGTGACATACAGATGACCTCCGGCGTTTTGAGCTTGCATGTCCGTAAGCGTTTTGACGCCACTAAGACCAGCTTCGAGCTCGACGTCGCCGCGAATGTCTCTTCCGGGGTCACGATCATTTTTGGACCTTCGGGGGCAGGAAAAACCACGCTGCTCGAATGTATCGCAGGACTTCTGAGACCTGGTTCGGGCCAAATTGCAATCGCGGACCGAATATTGTTTGACAGTTCACGCAAAGTCTTTGTGGAACCACGCCAGCGAAGAATTGGCTATGTATTTCAGGACCTTGCTTTGTTTCCCCATCTCACGGTTGAAAAAAATATCAGCTATGGAATTCGTAGCCTCACCCCCGAGAATCGCGAGCAAAAGATCGCGAACATCATGGATTCGTTTCGCATATCTAATCTTCGCGGCCGCAAACCCGGAGAGATTTCTGGAGGAGAACGTCAAAGGGTGGCGCTGGCTCGTTCTTTGGTTACGGATCCGTGCGTGCTCTTGCTGGACGAGCCTTTGGCGGCGCTCGACGCGACCACAAAAGCAAAATTAATTGACGATCTTCGATGTTGGAACGAAGCTCATGGCATTCCAATCTTGTATGTGACGCACAGCCGCGAAGAAGTGTTCGCGCTGGGAGACCGCGTGCTCATGCTGGATGCAGGAAAGATTATTGCCGAAGGCACTCCCGATGCCGTGATGCGGCGCTGAGACCGAAGAGCTTTTGGATTACAGAGTCGCGTAGGGGCAGAGCCTGTCCTGAGCTTGTCGAAGGATGTCGTCAGCTGCCCAGTCGGACGCCAGCGCCGGCAGTCCGTTCAAAATTCACCCGCGAGTTATGTTGTCATGATCAATTTAAGCTCGCCGGCTTCGCCGGCTGCCCAGACGGGGCGTCTGAGCCTACGTGGTTCTTGTTGTTTGTGAATTGACGCTAACGCCGAGCTTTCCCAATGCCTCTCGCAATTGTTCTGGATTCTGCATTTGGATTACATGCATCCCCATCTGGCTGGCGCTTTCCAGATTTAGCGCCCGATCGTCAATGAAGCAACACTCTTCCGGGAGTTTTTGTGTGATGTCCAACGCCATGCGATAAATTGCGGCCTCGGGCTTGCGGAATCCCACAAAGCACGAGCTGACGAAAAGACTAAAGATATCCTGCAAGTGAAACGTGTGAATGCGATAAAGATTCAGTTCTTTGGATTCATTGTTCAACGTTGACATTAAATACTTTCCGGATGTGGCCAATGCGCGCGCGAAATCAAGCACATCATCTTTCGGACGCGACAATGAAAACATGTATTCTCTAAAAGCCTCGCGAGAAAACGTCCTTGTCCGGTAGAAGATTGTGCGTTCCAGATATTCGTCAAGGGTAATCTTCCCCCTCTCAAACGAAGACACCAGCATTTGATGCCGGTCGTTAAAATCCACTTCGTCCAATTCAAATTGGATCAGGGCGCGGTTGCGCTCGGTGTAGCCCCAGGCGTTGGTCAAAAGCACCCCACCGACGTCCCAGAAGAGGGCAGCGATTTCAGGCATGGATAGATTTTAGCCGCGAACAAGGGCTTGCGGAGCAGACGTTTATCAAAGCAAAAGCCCCGAGCCTGCTTAGCAGGATCGGGGCAGGAAAATTATGGCGGCGTGATGCCGAAGTCCTGGTGGTAATTCAGATTCACGACGTCCTGGAACATGGGTGTTCCAGGAGGCAGATTCGTAGGATTCAGAAATTCCCAGTCGAAAAAGAAGTTTCGATTAGGTGCGCCGTACACAAGGTTACAGCACTTGAATGTACCGGTTGCATATTGTGAATAGTAGAGGCTAACGAGAGAGCCGCGATAACTCAACGTTCCACCCCAGCTTTCAAGCAGCCGCAAAAAGTTGTGCACTCCGCCATCCGTTCCGAAGTCGGGACCGGTCCCGGCAATCTGCGGGAAAGTCATGTTTTTTCCGGCCGCGATGGCAGTGCGGTAGTACGTATTGACGGGTGTTCGATTCCCAAGGGTTGTCGGATTTGCCAGGCTGTTTTCATCCGTCCAGTTGTTCGAGAGAAGGGTTACCGCGTCCGCGATAATGGAAGCCGCCGAATGCGGGATATCGGTAAGCTCCGCGGTATTGCCCCAAAATGAGTCTCCAGCGTTGGTGTTGTAGTCGCCCAGAACGTAAACAGGATTTTCGGAAGCGACTGTGAATCCGCCAGTTCCCGCAGGCTGTGTTGGCAGGTTTCCCAAAGACCCATCTACCAGTTTCAAGACGTGCCTGGCTCCGGAAACCCAGCTTTGGCGCCCCCCATTCATGCAATCAATTTGGTTATACGGTCCCCAATAGGTCGCGCCAAGCGTTCCGTGAGTGTCCCAGTGGAATCCATCGCCAACATTAATTGCACCCCAAATATCAAGGGTCGTATTCTCGTCCACATCTTCGGGCGAATATCCGTTTGGCGCTAGACCTTCGAGCAAGCCATCGGGCTGGCCGGTGGCGGATCCTGAGTTGATCACGTCTTCGAATCCATACTCGCCGTTGGTTACAACCAAGGCTGGCGGCAGAGGCTCCATTCCTCGACGGTCCGAGAAATATAAGACATATCCATTCTCGTCGGTATAGTTAACATTCGTTCCACTAGCGCCGATATTCCCGAGCAGCCATTGCCGCAAATTGCCCACGTCGAGTTCGACGGCATTCATGACGCCGTTCATGCGGCACGTCGAGGCGCCAAAAGCAGAGCCATTCACATTGTCGCGAGGTTCGCCTTCGCGAGTGTCGTAAAAGTTGATTGGATAAAAATTGTTGAATGAGCCGGTTATAGAAGCATTTGGAATCGTGCCATTCCATCCGTAGGGTGTCGGCGCGGGGCCTCCCGTATTACGCTGACGTAGCTTTTGGAAAATCAATATCGCATTCTTATGTCCGCTCACGTCAACTCCGGGCGCGGTGCGTGGCGCAAGGGTTCGTGCAAATCCCAGTTTCAGCCATTCGTTCGTAACTGGAACATAATTTCCAGTAGTTTTGTCAAGGTATTCAATTCGTAGCCAGCCTCGCACCAGGGGCCACTGGTTCTGCCCTGGGCCGTAAGCAGTACAGGGTTGACCAGGCAACGAGCCACCACATCGCGGGTTTTTTAGTGTCGTCCAATTGGGGTCGCCCACGGTTGTGTCGGCCTGGGCAAAGTAGCTAATGGACGCAACCGGGGTGCCGCTCACACCGGTAACGAAGAAATTATCGAGATGGATCTCATTCGCGGGATCCAAGGGTTGTCCTGGACGAAGGTCGGCTTCGGTATTGGCCAGCAGGACGCGAATCTGCGCTTTGTTGTACAAGCGGGAAGATCCAACGGGGGAGGTCTTCGATTCGCCTGAAATAGGCTTGCGGATAATCTGTATTTGCTGGCTGGAACTGTTTGGCACGCCCCCGACAGTTTGCACGAAGGGCAGCTGTAATACTGGCACCTCGTTCGCGAGAAATGGACTGTAAAGCGGCATGACCGTTGACCAAGTGCCGTTGGCCGTGCCGGCTCCCGGGGGTACTGGAGGAATACCATTTTTCCAGCTGCCCTCTGTCACTGCGAGCGGCCGGCATGCCGGATTGGCGGTCGCGGTTGCAATTGGAGGATCACATGCCCCGGTTGCAGTCGGTGCGTAAACCGCGCCTTGATAACCGCCGCCGGTCCAGTTGTTAGCTAAGCGGTCGCGGATGATTTCACCGGACGCTGAAACCTTATCGTCTAACACCAGCGGACCGTTATTCGAGGCGAGGAAAAGATTTCCATTGGTATGAACCCGGCCCTGAAACTCAAAGGGCGGCCCCGCGAAGTAACTCAAATCGCTGTCCGAAAACACTCCAAACTGGAACACCGGAACTAGCGCAACCTCCACTGTGCGGTACATATCCACCGCGGCGCCGGAAGGGCGGGTTGCGACTGCCTGCAAAGTGAGCGGAACAATCTCTGCAACCAAGCCCTGATTTGGGCCGCCGCTGATCGTATTCCACCCAGTCACGGGGTTGCCATTCGCATCTTTCTGCCAGCTGATTTGCTCGAAATAGCCCATATTGCTGACCATTGAGGAGTCTGGCCAATTCGCAGCGCTTGCGACATTCTGAATGTCAGTGGCGCTGGGGGCCATCTTGGCCGTGTACAAAGCTGCCAGATCGCTGGTCATCTTTTCCATGCCGGATTCCGCGCCGTAATATGCAAGGTTATCTTCGAGGTCGCTGCTGCCAATTTTCCCTTCACCAGTGGTCAGGTACAGCAAACCAATAGCGACGCCCGATAGCAGCACCAGTACCAAGAGACTGGCAATGAGCGTAAATCCTCGCATACGATAGTTCGTTTTACCCATGAGGTTTCTCCCTGAATCTGTCCCGCTCAGTTATAGCGATCCTTGAAGTTCATGTTCCGGGTGCTGACGGAGGTGACTAGTTCCATATTCTGAGCCTGAGTGCCAGTCAGACTTTGTCCCATGACAGAGATGTTCACCTTGTGAATATCATTTGGGGTGTAACCCGCGGCGATTGGGTTAGAAATGTTTGCGCAGGTAGCTAATGCCGCGCCGGTAGTGCTTCCGTCACACATGTCATAAGTAAATTTCAGCGCGATGATATTGTCCGCTACCGGCTCGGGCAGTTGCCCATTGACTTGCCGCATGAGCCTGGTTTGTGGATTGGTCGCGTCCACAAAGTACGTAACTGCATAGGCGCGGTATGCGACAGTGTTCGTTCCGGCGCTGATCTTGGCGATATTGCCTGCCGCGGCGCCAGATTGATTGATGTTTAGCGGATCGCGATCTGCGAACGTAATTTTCCCGCCACCTGGTGTTACTCCCGTGACCTCGCTCATAACAGAGCCTTTATTGTTGGTTAATAGAATCAAATCTCCGACTTTGATTCCAACGGCGGGATCATCCACAGCCGGAAGAGGCGGCGCAGGTGCCGGGACAGGAGGAGCAAGATTGATTGAGGTATTGTTGGGGAAAGTTACTACGTATTGATTCAGTGGGAAGCTGTAGTCAACATAGATCGAAGTGATGGCGTCCGCGGCTGTCCCGGTGGCTGCAATTACCGCGGGGCCTAAAAGTTGCATGCCGTTAGCCGGTCCCGGGATGAGGCTGTACATGTGGTTGAACACCGGGCTCGCAGGAGTTCCCAAATTGCCGCTCAGATAAGTATTGTTGGCCATCCATGCCGTTCCAGTTTGATCAACAGCGAAGAATGAAGATCCGTTATTGCCTGGGCCGTACGGGAGGGAGACGCCCCCAGTGGGTATTCCAGCGCCAGCCATGCCAACGTCTTTGGCGACCAGATTGATAGCGGCGCGAACGTCCTGCTGCATCTCGGCCCTTTGGGAGACGACCTGACTCGTATTCATTCCCATCTTAAAAAACTGAGTTACGGACGCGAGAATGATGAGGCCCAAGGCCATAGATATGAGCAACTCAATCAAGCTGAAACCCCGCATGTTTTGGATAGCTCGTGATCTCATATTCTCCTCATCGGAACGACGAAATCAGCCCCTGTATTTGATAGGTCATTGGTGTTGCTCCGCGGCCGCTCTCCTGGTACTGCACTGTGACTATGATTTGTTTCAAGTTCAGATTTGGAGTGAGGTCGGGGTTCGCAACATTTGCAATCTGGATTTGGCGCTGAAAATTCTTCAATTCGTAGGTGACTGCTGTGTCCATCTTTCCGTCGGGTCCCGGCAGAACCACACACTGATAGATTCCAGGACATCCGGGATTCGGGCCGGTCCCGTCGTCCCCGGTACCAACCAGTCCATCCGGGCCCGCACTCAAGATATTCTGGAATCCCGGCTTGAATATTCCCGTTGGAGTGTTTGCGATCTGAGCGAAAGTGATTTGCTGGGTCTGCCGCGCGGTATAAATGCTTTCCACAGCTTCCATGGCTTTTTGGCGGGCGATCTGATCGAGTTGCACGTTCTGCGTGGCGGCCATTGAGACGCCAAATACCGCCAGCACCGATAGCAGGCCAATCATCAGAATGACCATGGAGATCATCACTTCAATTAGCGTGAATCCAGCTTGATTGCGTGATTGGATTCGTCCAGCCTTTTTTGTCCTTGTCATCATTGCTCCATCCATTTGAATGCAGGGGCCTGCACCAATCGCCATCCGCGGATTCTGCCGGTCACTCCCCATACGGTAATTGCTCGCGAGCTATATAGATCGTTCGAACGCGCCATGTAAAGAATGCCGCTGTTGTAATTCTGCAACTCATCGTGGACGGAGCCGTCGGGCATAAACATGACGTAGTTGAGGCCGCCGGCACCAACTCCCTGGTCGAAATCGAGAGCTACGTGGCCGGCTCCGAAACCATCCGGTGCTGCGGCGGGAAGACCCGCGACGGTCTGAAACAGAATGTCGTTTGGCAGTTCAATCGTGGAAACCCACGTGGGAGGTGGATCAGGGTTAGGAGGCACAGCCTTCCTCCACACCCAAGTCGCGACGGACCACTGGTCTGTCGGAACAGGCTGGCCGATGGCAAGAGGAGGTACCGTCGTTCCGAAGCTAACGATATAGCGTGTGCGTTCGCTGACGGCGCGTTCCCGTGCAGTCCTCATCTGGCTTAATGCGGTGTCGTAGGCGTTATTGACTCGTCCATCTTTCAGGGCGGGCTGAAGGCTAATGAAAGTAATCGCAGCCATGATGAGGCCGATGCAAACGACGATCATCATCTCCAGCAGAGAGAAGCCGCGCATGTTGCGTGTTGGCATGGTTGCTTTCTTCGCGAACTGTGGACCTGAGATCTTTTTCATTTTTGCGATGCCTATCCTCGACCATGCTGCCAGCCCGGGGATTGAGCCAGCCATTTGCTTCTACAAATTTAGGGGAGGGCAGCCTGCTAACGGCTTTGCGAGTTAATCCCGCATGTAGGTCAATCGTAGGGTCAGGGAAGAAGAGCGTCAAAGTACTAAAGGGCGATCAAAAGGATTGGACTTTCGTAATGTAGTTTGCGGGAATTTTAGGGTGAAGTTCAGTGTAGGAAAGGCGGCTAGGCTCCCCGAGCTTTAGCCTGCGCCGCTTTGTTGGGTTTGTTCGTCGCTTTGCGAGGCGTCGGTATGTAAATGCACGAGCGAAGATCATAGTGCTGCGCCAGACAATTTCCGCACATGTGAAGCTGGTGAATCTTGCAGAAGACTACCGGCGCTTCCGGCCCGCAGAGGTCACATCCGCCGCGCTGTTTGCGGGCAACTGAGGGGACCGGCGAAACGTTAGTTGCGCTCAATGCTTGGAGCGACCGGGCTTTCATGTAAATGCCCGCGGCTACGCAGATTGCTCCGAGAGAGAACAGGCAGGCTCCAACAGGAAGCAGGCTTTGATCGGCGCTTTTTCCCATCGCGCCCGGAAGTATGCAGAGTCCGGCGAAAACGACAATCACGCCGAATCCGATAATCCAATTTCCCATTCGTGATGACATAAAGACGGTCCTTATTCTAGAACGAACTGTGGACAGAGTAACCAGCGGTAGTCACAGCGAACATAGCGCGTTCGCAGTCACCACTCCAGATTACGAAAGTCACTGGAAAGCGCGAACTTCAATGTTGGCGAACAAACGTAACTTGTTACTGAACCTTGTGAGAACTTAAGATTTTCGAGGAATGGCACTTACATCACTCGTAGTATGCGCGGACGCCAGGACGGTTCAGGCGCTTGACCGTATTCTTCCCAACATGGGGATGGCTGTGGAGCATTGCAGCGATCCTGCGATTGCCCGGTCGCTGTTTGCCAGCCAACACTTCGATACCGTGATGGTGGACTGCGAGAGGGAAGAAGCGGCTGGCGCATTGATTTCTGAACTACGCCTGCACGGGAGCGCAAAGAATGTAGTAGTCATCGCCATCTTGAAGTGCGGAAGCAATCCGCGCGAAATGTTTGCGAAAGGCGCGAACTTCATCTTGTATAAACCGATTTCAGACGACCGATTAAATAAGAGTGTGGCCGCAGCCAAGACGATGGTTCGCACGGAAAGGCGGCTCACTCAGCGCATCCCGGTGGACGCAAATGCGTCTATCGCGTATGCGTGCACCGAGAATGAAACCATCAAAGTAGTGGACCTGAGCGGGGACGGTATTGCGATCTATTCCCCGAAACCGCTCCCTAGAAACTGCAAAATATATTTTCAATTTTCTTTGCCCGATGAACAGTCAACGATCCGCATTTCCTGTGAAGTGATTTGGCAAAACGATTCCGGGAATGTTGGATTGCGATTCGTAGATGTCCCAACGGCATCACGACGAGTGCTGGATTACTGGATAAAAAACAAGCTTGGCAGGCAATTGAAAGTTGTGCCGTTTCCCGCGACGGAAGCGCACACTCCGAACGATTTTAAGCAACAGTTGGTTGTTCAGCTTGGCTTGATTGCCGCAGCCACTCCGGAACGCCGGCAACAACCGCGTCATGAATGTTCTCTGGGCGCCGAGGTCGCACGCGCGGGCACCACGACTCAGCAACGATGTGTAGTGAGCGATCTCAGTATGGGGGGATGCTATGTACAAACCAGCGAGCCGCTTCCGGTTGGTACAGCCATCGAAATTGTCATGAGGACGCAAGAATTAAAGTTGAAGCTCCCCGGGAAAGTGCAGAGCGTGCATCGTGGCCTGGGGATGGGGGTGCACTTCCTTGCGGAAAAGATGCCGGTGGAATTACAACGATTGGTGTCTGAAGTGCAAAAGCAGCAGGTGCCCGTCTAGCGCAATAAAATCCTTGTTCACGATTTTCCCGGATTCTTGATCGAAGCTTCATCCAGCGCAACAGCTTTCTTGAAATATTCGAGCGACATTTGCAACCCGGTATCAAGATTGACCTTGGGTTCCCATCCCAGTAAGGTTTTTGCTTTGGTGATATCCGGGCATCGTTGTTTCGGATCATCCTGGGGCAATTCCTCATATCGAATCGTGCTCTTTGATCCCGTCACCGCCAGCACTCTTTTGGCACACTCCAAAATCGTAAACTCCGACGGATTCCCAATATTCACCGGGAGATGCTCTGAGGATTTTGCCAGGCGCAAGAAGCCCTCGATCTCATCACTCACATAACAGAAACTTCTGGTCTGGCTGCCACTTCCGTAAACGGTTAAATCCTCGCCGCGCAAGGCCTGTTTCATGAAATTTGGAATGACGCGGCCATCGTTCAATTGCATGCGCGGGCCGTATGTATTGAAAATTCTTACGATGCGAGTATCCACCTTGTGGTAACGGTGGTAGGCCATGGTTGCGGCTTCGGTGAATCGCTTGGCTTCGTCATAGACCGAGCGGGGGCCTATAGGATTGACATGCCCCCAATAGGTTTCCTTTTGAGGATGTTCGAGGGGATCGCCATAACACTCCGACGTGGATGAGACTAAATACTTGGAGCCGTACTTGCGGGCTACCTCGAGAGCATTGAATGTTCCTGCTGAGCCCACCTGGAGTGTTTCGATTCCATGCTGCATGTAATCCACGGGGCTTGCCGGGCATGCGAAGTGGAAGACGTAATCTACTTTGCCGAAATCGAAAGGTTGATTGATATCGCACTCCTGGAATTCAAATCGGGCTTCCGTACGCAGGTGCTCGAGATTACTTCGCCTGCCGGTAAGAAGGTTATCCACCGCGATGACCGAATAGCCGTCGGCCAACAAGGCGTCGCACAGGTGAGAACCCAGAAATCCGGCACCGCCAGTAACCAAGGCGCGTTTTGTGATCATAGATTAATTCTGTTTCTCGGCTGGGACGGCGGCGGGTTGGCTCTCAGGGGAAGCCGACGGCCTACCGACGCTATAGTAGGTGAATCCTTGAGCAGCCATCGCGGCGGGTTCATAGAGGTTGCGGCCATCAATGACGATGGGATACTTCAGCGCCTCGCGCAGTCTTCGGAGATCGAGCGATGCGAACTCCTCCCACTCCGTCAGTATTAATAAGGCGTCTGCTTCTTTCGCCGCGTCGTAGGCATTGTTCGAATATTCGATGCCGTCGCCGAGGATTTCCCGCGCCCGCTCATGGGCCGCGGGATCATAAGCGGAAATCTGGCAACCCTCCTGTAACAGCGATTGGACCAGCAGAATAGCCGGGGATTCACGAACGTCGTCGGTTCCACCCTTGAAAGCAAGACCCAATACGGCAAGACGCTTGCCCCGCAGGGTCCAAAGCGCGCTGCGAACTGTGCGAATAAAACGCTTGCGCTGATCTTCGTTGATGCGCATGACTTCATCGAGCAAGCGGAATTCGTAGCCACATTCGCGAGCCACGGACCTGAAGGCCATTAAATCCTTGGGAAAACACGAGCCGCCATATCCAATTCCAGGATTCAAGAATCGCGGGCCGATCCGGCTATCCGTCCCAATGCCCTGGCAGACCTGTTGAACATTCCCTCCTACCATCTCGCAGATTGATGCCACGGCATTAATGAACGAAATCTTCATGGCGAGGAAAGCATTCGATGCGTGTTTGATAAGCTCAGCGCTTTTTGCAGTGGTGACGATCAGAGGTGGCGGAATGCGAGCGCGGTCGGGCTGAGGAATGGCATCTTGGCGGCGATAATAACTGCCGTCCGTTAGCGGCGCGTAGATTTCAGCGAGCACAGCCGCGCATCGTTCATTATCCGCTCCCACAACGATTCGATCCGGATAGAGAAAATCCGTGACAGCCGTTCCTTCGCGCAGGAATTCTGGGTTCGATGCGATATCGAATTCATCGGGAGCCGTCGCATTTCGCAAAATGATTTTACGAATCCAGTTGCTGGTATAGACGGGAACGGTGCTCTTTTCCACGACCACCTTGTATCCATTGATAGCGCTTGAAATACTTCGCGCAACCGATTCGACATAAGAGAGGTCGGCCTCGCCTTGTTCGGTTGGCGGCGTGCCCACGGCAATGAAGATCGCCGCGCTGGCGCGAACGGCGGCGCCGAGATCATCGGAGAAGTTGAGCCGATTTCCGCGATGACGTTGGAGCAATTCCGGAAGGAAATTTTCGTGAATTGGAACCTGACCGTCGCGCAACGCGGCGAGCTTCTTGGGATCGTTATCCACGAGGATCACCTCGTGGCCGAGATCGGCGAAGCATGCGCCTGCGACTAAGCCCACGTATCCCGATCCAACTACTGCAATCTTCAAGCGACCATCTCTCCTAGCGGGGAAACACCCCGTAAGTCAAAAAGTTACTTTAGCAGTTTTCCGCTTGCCGCGGGCTGTTGAGAAGATGGCATTTTGCAATTCCGCCGAAATGGGCTAAAACATTTCAGTTATCAGCCATCTGCCATTGCGAAGCTGCGGCCCTTCTTCTCCGAGCCTAACGCAATCACAGCCACTAATATCACAATATTCGCAACTTCGAAGCCGCCTAAGGCCCAACCGTATCCCAGACTATCGCGCAAGGCGTATTCGATCGTCCCGGTCCCAGCGGCGAGCAAGATTCCGAGCTGATAGGCGAAACCTGGAATCAGGCCGCGAAGCGTGTCTGGAGAAAGCTCATTCAAGTGCGCCGGGATAATACCCCACGTTCCTTGCACGCCGGCCTGCATCGCGAATGCGCCGATCGCCAATACAACCAGCGACTGACCGAACGCCCATGCGGGAATCATGAGCAAAGACAGAATTAATGCAGTAATCATGCTAAGGCGGCGTCCCAACCGCTCCGAAAGTTGACCAAAAGCTATGGAACCGATTACCGCGCCAACGTTATACAGCATTGCCATATACGACACTGATGAAGGAGTGAGTTTGTGTACTGACTTCAAGAAGTCGGGATATAAGTCCTGCGTTCCGTGAGACAAAAACATCATGAACGTCATTAGCATGGTGAGATAAGCCAAGAGCTTCCAATGCTTGGCGGTGGTGCGCAGAATAGCGCCGAACGAAGATTCATGGCGTTCTTCCCAGGCCGCGGACTCGGGCACTCGATACCGGATATAAAAAGTTAAGAGTGCCGGTGCCCCTCCGATCCAGAACATGGCGCGCCATCCCCACAGGGGCAGCACAAACCTGGCAGCAACGGCCGCCAGCAGATATCCGATGGAATAGCCACTCTGCAATATCCCGGAGAAGATGCCCCGCCATTTGCGGGGAGCGCTTTCCATGGCGAGTGACGCCCCGACTCCCCATTCGCCGCCCATTCCTATTCCATAGAGTGCGCGCAGAACCAAGAAGACCGTATAACTGGGCGCAAAGCCGCACAGCAATTCGATCACTGAAAAAAATAATATGTTCGCCATAAACGGCCTGCGACGGCCGAATCGGTCGGCGAAGAAGCCAAACACAAGCGCGCCGACGGGCCGCATCGCAAGAGTCGCGGTGATTGTCCAAATGATTGCGGCTTTCGAAACCCGAAAATGTGCCGCCAATGTATCAACCAGAAATACGAGCACGAAGAAATCAAAAGCATCGAGGGTCCACCCAAGGAAACTGGCGGTAACGGCGTGCAGCTTTCCCGCGCTCGCGGACGGGATTGTTTGGTTAGCTGACGAATCCATGTAGTTGCTATTCGAAGATTGCCATCAGAACATGACTGCTAGACGGATGCAAACGCAATGTAGATCTTAGGAAATCGCCAGGTCACAAGTTTTCGTAATCACAGACGATGTTTGAAAGTGTCAAATTTCAAGTCTTTTCATTAGGGCATTTGCCGTGTTTGATATTGACAAGGCCATGCTTTCGCGGGAAACTCCGCTCAAATAGCGTGTAATCTTGAATCTCGGATCACTCGTGCGGTATTAGTATGCGAAATCCTTTAAGATTCCGGCCAGATCCTTTCGATTACTCGTTATTAACCGGTATCCACAAGGAATTCAGCAGTGGAATACCGGTGGGACCGGAATCCGCTACGTCTATATCTCAAATAGCCAGCACACTCTCTGTCGCCGGCGGCGGCGCTTCCTCGACCGATCTCGCGCTAGATATTGTGCTGCATGAAATTGCCGAGCAAGCGCGGTTGTCTATTGGAGCTACCGGTGTTGCGATTGCGCTGACTCGTGCCGGGGAACTGGTGTGCCGCGCTACAACCGGGGGCGCTCCGGACTTGGGCCTCCGCTTGGACCCGTATTCAGGACTTTCGGGACTCTGTTTGCGAACAAAAACCGTACAGCATTGCGAAGACACGGAAATGGATTCCCGCGTGGACAGCGCCGCCTGCCGGAATTTGAGAGTCCGCTCGATCCTGGTAGCGCCGATCGTAACAAAGAATGGGGAGGCCATTGGTCTTCTGGAGGCTTTCTCCGCGAATCCCAACCATTTCATGGAGCGGGACGCCGAAACGCTAATGAGTTTTTGCGGGCGTATCGTGCATACGATTGATTCCGCGCACGAAGCAGCCTCTTCCGCATTGAGAATTGCTGCCGGCACAGAAGGCACTCCTTCCAAGACGCACCTTTTGATCCCGGATGCAGCCACGCCAAGATCTCGACGAGCCGATCGCTGGACAGTGTTATTGACGGCAGCTGTGATTGCCGTTGCATTGTTTCTCGGCTGGATGGTTGGCGTGGCCGATAAGCACAAAGTTGCGATTCGCAAGCCTGTACTTTTAAATTCCAGGCAACCAGCATCGCAAGCGCACAGCATTCATAACCAGAGCGCGGAAGACTTCGGTGCAAGGGCTACGGCTCCCGCACAGCCGATCAGCCCGCCACCCTCACCGAGTACGGATCTACTCGACTCGAAGATGGCACGGGGAGAAAATCAAAGCGGTGGGTTGGTTGTTTATCAGAACGGGAAAGTAATATTTCGTGAAGCCGCGCATTCGGGCGGCCTGCCTCGAAACACCGTTGCCCGGAGAGTTGCTCCTCTGGCAATCATACCCTCGGCAATTATTCCGGCGGGAAAGACGGAGCTTCTAACGCCGGAAGCCGCGAATCAATATGTGACTTATCGCGTGCAACCTCTCTATCCGGAGCCTGCGAGAAGACAGCACATCCAAGGCGCGGTGGTGCTGAAAGTTCTGGTGGGCAAAGATGGAGGCGTGCAGCAGGTTCAAGTTGTAAGCGGAGATCCAAAGCTGGCGTCTGCTGCGGCCGACGCGGTGGTGAAATGGCGGTTTAAGCCGTTTTTAGAGAAGGGGCAACCTGCGGAATTCCAAACTCAGGTCACTGTTGATTTCAAGTTGCCTTAATCTTTGATAATGGCTCAGTTTGAATTTCTGACTTAATCTGAGGCGTCATCCCGAGCTTGCGAGGGATCTCGCGTGTAGCGGAAACGCGCTAAACAAGAGCAACTGCGCTGCACGCGAGATCCTTCGGGAC
>Ga0208849_1000034_pt1 | contig 135006 bp, 123 predicted proteins | sample NGESurdeep072012_10_FD_184470 | JGI IMG/M metagenome (GOLD analysis project Ga0208849, IMG submission 184470) | Arctic peat soil microbial communities from Barrow, Alaska - NGEE Surface sample 53-3 deep-072012 (SPAdes) | ecosystem: Environmental > Terrestrial > Soil > Wetlands > Peat ... | reverse complement strand
GAGAGTCCACAGTTCGTCTTTCTTCCCTTGCGCCCGAAAATAACTTACAGCAGTCCATGGCTACAGTATTATTACGAGATTTTCGAGATGCGACTTTATATGTCGCAGCGCACGCCAAGAAACATCATGATCACTGCGGCGCGAAAGCTGATGACATGGTGGGCTTTTTACTGTGGCATTCTATTGACTCCTCCGCTTTTGTTGGCCGCCTGGTTGAAGGGCGGCCAACTAAAATACGTTCAAATCTTTCTGTTGGCAGCCTTCATCTCGGTGACCGCCGCGTATGTTCCTCGGTCGGCTCCTACACGAATCATTATCGATGTCCTGGCGATGGTACAGATCGGTGTGCTCTGGTATGCATTTGATGAATTTTGGCCGCGCATTGCTATTGGAACCAGCACTTTGTTGATCTTTGTTTCCTTTTTCGTTAAATATTCTTTTCCTCACTATTTCGCGCCAGCGGCATCGCTAGTTCTTTTCCTTCAGGTCGAGGGTCTACGTCGCCTTTGGCAATGGCGAAGCGATAGCGGACTGACGAAAGCTGCAACAACGCGAAGCGAGCGGCGTAGAAATGCACGGAAAAATCCGAAGTCCGGCTTTGACGTCTCTCGATTTCGCGGATTGGTGATTCTGTTGCCCCTTGCGTGCGTGATTTCGCTGGTTCTCCGATTAGAGGCGCGGGTTAATAATTGGAGCGAAGACTCGCACGGACCGGACCGGCACGCGTTACTTATGCAAGACTGGAGTCTACGCAAAGCTGAACTCGAACGCTGGCTTGAGCAGCAAAACACCCCCCAACTAGTCTTCGTGCGGTACGCTCCACATCATAATGTCAGTTTCGAATGGGTTTACAATCATGCTGACTTGATTCATTCACATGTGATTTGGGCACGCGATCTCGGCCCTGAACACAATCGGCTCTTGATTCAGAGACTGCCAAATCGGACTGTGTGGTCTCTCGAGGCTGACGAACCCGAGCCTCAGCTAGTGCCGTATGCAGAACGCTGGACACCCTTGACGCCCGGTAGTAATGCGAAAACGGAGGAAGAGCCTTCCGACTAGGGAGATCTGTTTGTGAAAACTTGTGGTGAAAGCATTAACCAGTTTCGCCTGAGATTAGATCCCGCGATAAACGAAAAATGCTGATCTCGATAATAATCCCTGTCTACAACGAGTTACGGACGTTGCCCGAAGTGCTGCGAAGAGTAAAGGACGCGGTACTGCCGCTGGGTTGCACGAAGGAAGTCCTGGTGATAGATGATGGTTCAACCGATGGAACGACCCGGCTAGTTGAGGAGTACATGACTTGCGGGCTGGTTCACGGCTACCAGACCAGGGAAAACCGGGGTAAGGGCAGCGCGATTCGTGAAGGCATTCGTCGAGCGACGGGCGAGATCATTCTGATCCAGGACGCAGATTTGGAATACGATCCCAATGACTACCTAGCATTGTTGGGTTCAATTGTTGAAGGTCGGACTGACATTACATATGGATCACGCTTCCGTGGTCACATCATTGGAATGGCTTGGAAGAACTGGATCGCAAATAAAGCTCTCACGTACAGCGCTAACATCTTGTACAGTGCGAAAATAACCGATGAAGCCACCGCGTACAAGGCATTTCGGGCAAGTGTCTTGCGGCGAATCGAGTTGAAGTGTCAACGATTTGAATTCTGCCCCGAGGTCACAGCAAAACTGTGCCGCCTCGGGTACAAAATTCATGAAGTGCCTATCCGCTATACCTCGCGAACGATTTCAGAAGGCAAGAAGGTCCGTTTTACCGACGGCGTAGCGGCATTGCTAACATTGATTTTGTATCGTCTCGTTCCCATCAAAAGTTTTGATCTCCATGGCAACGCGAGCTATGTAGGTGCTCCGAAAGCGAAGATAAAGGGATTCTGACCTGGACCGTCGGGATCCTTTCAAAATGTCATAGTGTCAATCGGGACCAGCTGACACATGGAGCGAGTATTTCAAGATGTGTTTAGTGCTAGGATCGTCCGAGAAGGTCGGCTGGCTAGCAGCCTCAATACAGAAAACAAAATTACTCAAAGCTCACGGAGCCTGAGTTCGACGGCTCATTATTGTAGAGATTCCCATAGTCGATGTGGGCGGTGAACAGTACCGAAGTGTTGCCGCCGACGTTGCTGTTTTGGAATGTGGCGGTGGGATCGAAAAAGGACTGTCCGGTGACGTGTAGGATCGGACCATAACCAGTCAGCTGGGTAAGCAGACCCTGTGGATACCGTCCAGGCTGGATCGAATTAAATTGTCCGGAGGGAAGACCCGTTCCAACGATGTTTAGGTTTGTCGCGCCGCCATTTTCGAATGGGCTGCGTGAAATTCGTTCCGAACTGATCGTTGACAGCAGAAAGGATGGCCGAAGTACAATCGGTGCTTTGCTGTTGCGTTCCATTATTTGCGACCGAACCGTTACTTCCATCTGAAGGACCCGGCTGGCCGCTTGTACCAAGGTTAACGGTTTGGCCATCCGCCCCCGTGCAGCTAAACCCCGTGCCGTTGCCGGTTGTTTGCACATCGCCGCACCCGGCGGGCACCGACAACCAGGTATAGCTACCCGTAGTCAGTGAGTCGCAGATAGCTTGCGACATCCGCCGGCGTCTCCAACTTCGTTCCCGTTCGGGTCACAGCACCCATCATCTCCGAACGGATCCACCATCGCCAACGGGTTGTTCTGCACGTATGCATAGTGGTTCCACGATTGCGGACTCGTAAAATCAACAGCTTTTAGTCCAGCCGGATCGGGCGAAATCCATCGCCCCTGCGTCGGATCATACTGCCGATCCAAGAAATCATGCTGCAACCACGCCGTATCTTTGTTTTGTCCGGTGAAGGAAATCTCGCCGTTACCGCCGGACTTCTGCGCGTAAGGGACTCCGAAAGCGTCGTACGCTACGCTTTGAATGATCCCATGCGTCGTGCTCGACTCCAGACGCGAACTCCCCAGCCAGTCAGGATGCCAGGGAGACCCGCAGAAAGTCGGGCCTCCGTCGTTTCCTCGCAGTATTCTCTTAGGAACTCTTCCCGATCTCTACGCCACGAGCACGGTGGACCCGATTTTTGCGCGACATGCGGCACAATCAGACTCAGTATATTGCGGTAACGGTTCAGGAACGGGAGTTTTGGTTGCACAATTGAAATACTCGAATGCGCCAAACAGCGCTCTGGGCAGGCGGTTTGGCTAAACTAGTGAAAAATAAAATCGTGAATTTGACAATTCGGAGACATTCGAGCCTCACTCAAAACGCGTGAAGTGCATCCTACTCTGAATAAGGCTGACCGGGTATTCGCGCCGCACAGAATAGCGCGTGACGCGGGTGTGCGACCAATCAGTCTTTCCTTCGCTTATGTGTGGAGAACAAATTTTCTTCCAAAGGCAATTTGCAACAAATATCGGGGACCACTCTTGAAGTAGCAGGGGTCCTTAAGAGCCCTCATAACCATGAAACTCATAGAGATCTTGGAAAATCGCAAGGAAGCTCGTTGCCCTTCCTCCTGTTTCTAAATACCTCATCGTAAGCAGGCAGACTTTCTGGACAAAGGACGGTTTCTTGAGAGATCGCCCGAGAGGTAGAGCTGCGCCATGTTCGATCATTCATTTCTCCAAACTCAAGTTTATGTTGCCACGATCGCTGAACAGGGCAGTTTTTCCCGAGCGGCTAAGGTATTGAATACATCGCAATCTTTTCTGACTCGCAAAATAGGCATGCTTGAGAATGCGCTGGGTACTAAGCTATTCGAACGATCAACCCGAAAGATGGTGCTAACGCCTGCGGGAAAGCTTCTGTTGCCAGAGATAGAGAAATCCTTGCGACATGCCGAACGGGCTTGGCATCTGGCGCATTTCTATGTGCGGATTTGGAAAGGACCTCTACGAATTGGCTACTCGCCTCTGATTAACAGCAGCACACTAGCACTTTTACATCGCCTAGACCTCGCGGACCTTGAAAAGGCGCGTATGAGCTCTTCACTTGAAGTTCCCGAGCCCCGTGCGGTATTCGAAAGCGCAACTACCAGAAAGCTGATGACTCGCGTACTCTGCGGTGAATTGCATGCTGGCATTGGCATAATGCCAGTGCAGGAATCGGATCTATGGGTCGAGACTCTCATTAGAGAGCCGTTTTCAGTCTGTGTTCCCAAGAATCATGCTTTGGCGCTACGGACTGCGATCTCGATCAGAGACCTGCATGGCGAGGTTCTCTACTGGATTCCCAGAAGAGTAAACCCTGGATTTTATGACGTCGTAACTGAATACATCCAAAGCACGGGAGCTGAGGTTATACACGAAGAAGTTTGCTCAATAGCGCAGGCAATCGAGATCGTCTCCCATAATCTTGGCCTCGCGCTGTTGCCGCGCACTGCGTCTCATCTCTCTCGTACCGGTGTTGTGTTTAAGAATATTACGGATCGTTATCTGCAAATCGAAACCGCCATTTTTGCGCGAAAGGATATCACAGACGGTCCGCTCAAGGAGCTGTTTCCGTTCGTCGTCTCCCGCCTCAAGGATCAAAACGTCAATTTCCAATGATCTGCCAATGCCGTGTTTAATAAATTCCAGGCCCTCCATTCATGGAATCTGATAAATCTCTTGAACAATTCGTAAATTCTCTCGTCGTTCAATGTGTGCAACGACCTTGATTGACTGGCGACATTCGGCCTCGGTATCCTTCAGCGACACGTCGCCCTCACCTCGCGATGCCAGTTGTGCCAATCGTCGCAATGCGTCCTCAGCCCCATTTGCATGGATGGTAGTGAGCGATCCCCGATGACCCGTGTTGAGAGCGTCTAGAAATACACGCGCCTCCGGTCCGCGAATCTCTCCGACTATGATGCGGTCAGGACGATGACGGAGCGCAGCCTTGAGGAGATCGCCAAAGCTGATTGCTGCCTTGTGGGTACCTAATTGCACCTCAGCGGAGATGACATGTGGTTTAGAGATATGAATCTCGGAAGTATCCTCAAGGATCAGAATCCGCTCGTGGTCGGGAATGCAGGCGGCGAGAACATTCAATAGTGTGGTCTTGCCGGAGCCGGTACATCCAGAGACTAGGATGTTGTGGCCGCCCCGAACAGCCTGTTCCAGTTGATCTGCCTGCTGTTTCGTCAGCATACCTCGCCCGATGAGATCGGACACGGTGAAGCTCGAGGAAGTGAACTTGCGGATGGTCAAGAGCGGCCTTGGATTCACTACGGGCGGTACGATGGCAGCCATACGGCTGCCATCGGGAAGCCGCAGATTCAATATGGGAGAATTCGCGTCTAGTTTCCTGCCGTACCGATTGGCAATCACTTCAAGGCCGGTCTGTAGCGCTCCTTCTTCAAACCGAATTCCGGGCAGCGGTTGGATTTGACCGTCCTCTTCGATCCACACGGTCGAGTCGGGATTGACCATGATTTCGGATACGGTCTCGGCCTCAAGCAGATGCTTGATCGGTCCCAAGAATGGCAGAATGACTTCAAAGCTCATCGCTCGATCCTCCAAGGGTCGAAGCCAATGTTCTCTTGCTCGAACCATGTCATGTCTGTGGGGAGGAAATCGGGTTTCAAATAACAATAGGTAGCAGGCAGAGGAGTCACCCCGTCAAACACAGAACAGATCGCCTGGGCGTTCTTCAATTCAAAGAACGCTCGCTCCTCGAACAGCGGCTCCTTGTGCCTCTGGTATTGCTTGGAGGCCGAAACCGAACCTTTATTCGCGGATGTTCGCCCGCTCAGCCATCCGACATTGGCATTGTTACTCGACTCTGACACGGTATAGCTAATTCGAGTCCGGTCGGTCTTCCCGCAAATCTCGGATGCAAAGCGGGCCGTATCGGGGTCAGAGGTCGAAAGGAATATCTTGGTGCGGAAAGCCTGAAGCAACGTTTTTACTCCTTCGTTCGGGAGCGCTTCCTTCAACGATGAAATGCTCTGGGTGGCCACGATGGGGATGCACTTCGGCTGACGCGAGATGGAAAGGAAACGCTCATCGCCCGTTGGGTTGTCGCCGCCAACGGTGGCGAAGTTCTGGTATTCGTCACAGAGGAATACCGTCGGACGGAAGTGACGATGCGGATGGGCATCCATTTTGGGGATGCGAAGTTGCACGGCCCGCTGATAGTCGATCTTCATCAGAGTGCCAATAACTTTCGCGAGAGCCGGGTTCAACGCCACCGGAAAGTTCAGCCCGACCACTCTGCCGGATTCGACCAGTTCATCGAACGCTGGAAGGATTCGAGCCATGGGATCGGCCTCACAGGTTATCCCCTCGTAAAGGTTCTTCGGCGGGCAGAAGACCCGGCGCACATCGGGGTCGGTTTCAAATAAAGACAGAAACACGGCAATGCCTTGAATGATGGAGGTCTTCACTTCTGAGCGAAAGAACTTCCAATGCTCCCAGTGCCAGTACCAAATGCTTTGGAATCGGTCGTTGGCGGTCTCCTCGCCGTTCGAACGTATATATAAGGAGGCGACAGCCCCAGTCTCCTGCGTCAGGAAAGTCTCCAGCTCGTCGCTCCAGCGGGCGATGTATTCGTCACGGCCTACTCGCTGCTCAAATCCGAATCTTGCAAGCGACTTCCGGTGATGCTGATAGACCGCACTGGCGATGCCAACGAACCGAATATCCGCCAACCGGCGGCCCGTTTTAATCAACATTTGTTCGAGAGCGTTGGCGCTGATAACCGTGCGAAAGATGTCGACGAGGGTGACATACCCGTCACGCACGCGATGCAGCATGATCACGTACCGGACCAGATCGGTGTAGGACTGCTGCCAGAAGGGTTCCTTGCCGCGGCCCCAGATGGCGGTGATGATGGAGGCGATGTTGTAGGCTTGAGCGTAAGGATCGAGATCGTTGTTCAGTGGGTTGTATCGGACATTGCCATGCAACGAAACCTCGACATAGTCTTCCCCGCGTCCGCACGCGTTCAAGATCGATTGTAGTTGCCGGCAAAGATCCCCTTTGACCTCAAGGACGACGCCTGAAAGTTTACGTTCGGGATCGTGGGCACAGTAGGCGAACAACTGCCGCATAGCGGGTAGGATCAGGGCTTGGGTTTTGCCGGAGCCGATAGCCCCCACTACGGCCACACCCGTGTACAAGCCCCGTTCTGGAATCGACAGCCATCGTGGCCTGGGCGAAGGTTCGGGCTTCAGCTGATGGTGAGCCTCACCAACAATTAAGTACAGGTCGGGTCTCAGCTCTGGCGCGGGGAACGGCGGGAGTCGGCCAGCCTTGCGTTCAGGATCGGGCACATAAATATGGACATAGGCGAGCGAGAACAGAATCGAACAAGCGAGAAAAGGAGTGCTGTAGAGAAAGAGCGAATAACTCCGGACCAGCGATTGATAAATAAAGATGCGCTGGACGGCGATCAACCGTAGAACAGGATCAGCGGCATTGACGGGATAAAGGCTATGGAGGACTAAGCCTGAGGCAGCGCTAATTCCCAGGGAGAGCGCCAAGCGATACCCGATTAGTTCCCTCGTGAGCTTCTGAACACCCGCTGGAATACGCATCTCATGACTCCAATGATTGCTGGCGACTTGGTGATGTTGCGGCTGGTGGGTTCAGTTTTGATGCCCCATCGGTTACCGGTCTGGGCGTGGATGCGATTGCTTTCGTTTCGCTCGATTTTTTCAACGGGTCCGAATCTCGCTCCGCTTTGTACTTCTGGAACTCTTCGGACTGGCTTAGCGCAAAGCGCAGAAGTTCATTGACAATATATTTGCGGTCGTTCTCCGACCACTGGCACATCAACTCGATTTCGTGTGCAATGGACTCTTCAATGTTGGTCTTGAGTAATACCCAATTCACCTTGCTCGCTCCGTGCTCAATCTTAAGTTTGCTCATGGTGATCTCCTTTCGGCCTGGTTGCGGAAGGCTTTGATACCGCCTTCAACCCAAACTTGGTACGAAGGCAGGTCTGTCTTCGGTACCGCGCAGGACCGGGGTGGGAGCGACCAGCGCTAGCGGTAGCCCGGAGGGCCGGGTCGCTCCCACCCCCGATTTACCCTGGACTTGACCCTGTGCCTTTGCTATGTGGTTGCTGGTGAGCGACTTCTGTCATCGGCGCTAGCTTTAAAGAGCGAGAGGCGCGCAGAGAGGCACGTTCACTATGCCCAAGCTGGGGATAACTGACGCGAAACAATATCGGGGTGAACTTTGCATGAAGTCCTGAATTATTCCTGGTTGATCCCGGTGAAGGCTCGTGCCAGTTTCTACCCAAGATCGCCTGAGCCACCGCGCGTGTTGGGGCAAAGTATCGCGCAAATTCCTCTCTAGCAGCGGCGAAGTTCTGATCGGAGTTCGAGGCATACACCACCTCGAAATTACGGATGGCTCGCATCAGAGGTGCAAGAACCGAGAGATAGCGCCTGAACTTTTCCACGGTCAGCAGACCTTCGTCGGCAAACAGAAAGCGCACGAGCGATCCTGATGGATTTGCTGGGACCGCCAAAGAGATGGGAAATGAACCGAGTAGCGGGTGCATTCTTCCGGTCGCGTCCGTGTACAACGCTTGCGGAATCTCTCTCACTTCGCTAAAGAACCGGGAACGCTCGTCTTCAGATTCAAGGTATCGATTACCACGGTTTTGGAGAACATAGTCGAGCGACAATAGCCGCGCCCGGATGGCTGCGTCTCCTTTGCGGCGCCGGTTTTGAGACTCGGCGTTTCCGAGCACACGATAAATTGGTTTGGCAAAAAGGTGGTAAACGCGATAGCCACGACCATAATCAATGGTTTCGACGTGTCCGGCGATGCGGCCCCTTTCCACGAAATTCTGGGCAATTGCGCCTGCAACCCGGTCGATGAAGTAATCGAACTGGCGACGGAGGAAATAACCGGAGTGAACCCCTACGAGATAAAGGAAGGAGGCTTCGCGTTTTGTGTAGCCAAGCGATTCGAGGGCAACAATAGGTTCAGTGGTCATAGTTCACAACTCCAAAATGTTATCGAGCATGCGGTGCTCGGTTTCAATCTTCGCGGTAAGAGTGGCGCGGTCGGCGCCAGAGGCGTAGAGCCGGAAACCGGCCTGTGCCTTGCCGCGAAGATGGCCAGGACGGTAAGCGGCGGTCAGAACCTCAATATCCTGATGTCCCGTACGTGAGCCTTGATCGAGGTCGTACTCGATGCGGGCGTCGGGAATCTGAATGCCGTTATTGACGAACGGAAGGTCGTGATCATTCGCGACCTGCTGCTTGATTTCGTTCATGTCGCGCTCAGGATTCGTTTTGCGCTCGGCGTAGATGGCCTTCTGAATCTGTGCCTTGAGCTCGAAGTCGAGCCGCACGCGCAGGTTCGTGCCGCTCTCTTCAATGCGTCGCGCTTCTTTTTGATAAGCGCGATAAATCTGAGTGTCATGCTCAACTTCGCGCGGCTTCACGAGGCGGGCGTACAACTTCTGGTCCTGGGCCAGATTACCCGTCTGCCGGACAACATCGCGTCCAGCCTTGGTCAGTGTCACGACTTCGAGACGTTCCGTCTTTCCACCGCGGCCATCGCGCCGGGCGTTGACCGATTCAACTTTCACAAACCCATGCTGCTCAAGGAAGCGCAGGTCGCGCGCTAGTTGGCTGGAGTGGTTGCCATAGACGGTCTCAGAGAGATCGCGGGTCGCTAGGACGCGGAAACGGCCGATCTCGGCGAGCGCCTTGATCTCCTCTTCTCGCAACGAAAGTCCCACTAATTGTTGTGGCAAATCGCTTCTCTTGGTGCGGCGCGAAACAGGATCATGTGAAAGGTCACGATTTACGTCATGATGCGGTTTCTCGCCAGGAACGGACGCTGCCCGGCGGGAGGGAAGATGGTTGGGTCCGCGACGGTCCTGCATTTGTTTTTGGAGTTCCTCCCGTTCGCGATCCAGCGGGGATGGTCCTAGCGGCTGCGGAGCCGGTTCGGCACCTGGCTCCCGCCTGCGGGGAAGTTCATGAGGAAGATCTATTCGCATCAGGATTCCTCCGAGGGCACGCCAGAGCCGAATTCGATAGACTGCTGATCACGATTCGTTTTTTTCTGGGAAGGTTCCTGCGAGACATTCGAAGCTCCAGGCGCGGCTGGTGTCACTGCCGTTTCCTCTTCCTTGGGGGGCTTGGAATAATCAATGTCCGTGCGCCGACCATAGATCTTGGTGACTATATATTCGGACGGGTCGCCGAACTCTTCGATCTTCCGTTGGGCGGCTTCCTTAGCCCTGCGCACGCGCTCAACGAGATCGTCAGAATCGTCATAGTATTTCTCGTGATCGCGGCCTGAGGGTGATCGGTGCGGTCTCTCATGGTCCATAAATAGGGGGTCTCCTTCTTATTCGTCGGTGAATTGTTCGGTGATCTCTTCGGAGAGTTCGTGCTGTCCACTGTGGATCTCCTTATCGAGGTGTTTGAGTTTGCGGCCTGTATCACGCAGGAAGAACTTGCGTTCAATCCAGATGGCGAGGCCGAGGATGTTGGCAAATAGGAGCGAGCAGTAGGCGGCAATGGCCTGCCAATACTCGTGGAGGATCAGGCCGCGCCAGGGCGCGAGAAAGCGCAATTGGCCGCTCAGCCAGACGGCGAGCGCCAGAAATATGAGCGTGGCGATGAAGACAGCATTGGCAAGCATCCGAAGGACTCCTTCCGCCATCGAGTGCGGCGGCAGATCAAAAAAAGAGCGGAGAGGGTTTACCTCTCCGCCCGAAGAGGACGACCGCTTACGCGGCCTTGCCCCCGCCACCCGGCGCGGAGTCGAAGCTGTCGTCCGGCTTCGCGGGGCGGGTAAGCTTGCGAATCTCGGTGGCGCGTACTTCCCAGTTGCGGCGCTTGATCGAGGCCTTCTTCTTGCCGTCGCCAACTTCGCTATCGAACTCGGAGGAGCGCAGTTCGCCTTCGATCTCGACGTAGTCGCCTTTTTTGAGGCCCCTAGCGTGTTCCGCGGGTGCAGCGAAGCAGATGACGCGGTGCCACTCGGTTCGCGAGATCCATTCGTCGGTACGCTTGTCCTTGTAGCTGGATTTGGTGGCGAGCGAGAATGTGGTCATGGTGTTGCCGTTGCCGGTTGCCTTACTCTCCGCGTCCTTGCCCACGAAGCCCTTCAACTTGATTGCATTTTCGTAGAGTGCCATTGTCTTTCCTCCTATTTTGTTTTTGCCCGGATTTTCTTCGGGACACTCCCGCGCGAAGCGACGCGAAGTGCCCTGCTCCCAAGTGCCGAAGGTGCGCTTTCTGTGGAGGCTCCGGTGAGAAATGTCGCCCGTTCTTCGGGCCGAAGCCGCGCATCCCGCGCCGGACATTTCTCGCTGGAAACCCAGGACCCGGAGGGCTTAGAAGCAGAGCACCGAGAGCCGCAGGGCGCAGGATTAGCACGGAGCGAGTGACCGAGGGAAAGCAGGGCGGAAACTTGGAGGAATGGCCACTCTGAGAATGCAAGCAAAGTCTGGGCTGCGCTGGGCACGGATGGGAGCGGCATTGGAGTCGGCACCTGCAATACGGCGTCTCGACAACACAACCGCAAGGACGAGTGCCCAGACAAAAAGCGCGTAACTTTGGCACTGCGTCCACTGAAACCGTCGGATGGTGACGCTTCAGGACAAAGACACCGCTGAAGGCCGCAGCCATTCCGGAGACAGCTCAGAAGGCAAAAAGGACTGATCATCTCCGCCGAATGACCGACAGCAAGCTCACTCGGATCGGAAAGCAGGGCGATGAAGCCGGGGGTAGACTGGCGCGATAGGCTAGCCAAACCAGCTACGGAGACTGCATTCATGGGGCAGCCTCGTCGAATAGCGGCGTGACCTGTCTCATTGCATTCACGGCTGATCGAGTACTCGATCATGTCGCCATGGAGTATCTGGTAGCCCATTGTTTGCCTAGTTGCGGAACGCCTGATCTTCGTGCACATAGCTAATGACTAGGCCTAAAGGATTGGTCATCAGCATTTCGTTGGGTACGTCATCACGAAAGCTGTAGACGATGTTCGCTGTCCAGCGTTCGCGCCGTTGTTCTTGCTGATCACCCGGCGAGCGGAAGACTTTCTCAAACTCGACATGGGCGCGATAGGGAGCGGCGCGAGTGTCTTCCAGAACTACCGAGATAATTTGGATGTCGGCGTTTGGCTGACCGGGGTCAAGCAGGAAGTTTTGCAGCGTTTGCGCCTTCTTGACTTGCGCCAGCGTTGCCCGCTGCAAAGCATTCGAGAAAAAATTTAGCGACTCGGCAAAATCACGTTCGAGAGTGTTGTGGTTGCGACCATAGTAAAACTCTGCCCAACGGGCGAGATAATACTTGCTGACACGCTCTATGGGAATGCCGCGAAAGTCGTCATATTGCAGGACCTGCCCGCGTCCAAGATCGTTCACGGAAATAACGAGCGGCTTCAGATGGAGCGCGGCAGTCTGCGCCCGATAGAATAGGAGCAAAAGAACCAGGGAAACGGCAAACAAGACCAGCAATGCCAGTTTCAGGTAGGTATTGGTGACGACCGGCTCGGCGTATGCTTCAAGGAACTTTTCGCCTGCGGCAGATGTCTCGAACGAGTTTTCTTTCTTTGTCATATGTTCATCCCAAAGGGTTCACCCAGGAGCCGGCACGGCCCCCGAGAATTGATCCGGTCAGTTCCGGGATTTTGGTCACGCCATAAATGCAGACGAAGAGCGTAACGATCAAAGGCGGCAAGAGCGTGAAGGCATTGGACAGCGTGATGGGGCCAATGACTGCTAACAGAGACAGCAGGACCTTCGAGAAAACGAAGATAAAGGCACTGGCAATTACTTGATAGAAGCTGAAGCCGATAAATGCCTTAAACCAACCCCAGAACAGCCAATCCAACTTGGGCACAATGAAGAACGGAATAAAGATGGGGCCAACCAGCACACATACGGCGGCCGCAACGTAGCCATAGGCGATGACCGCGAAGGCGACAGCTTGCATGGCTGCCAGAGCAATGACGATTACCAGGATCGTCAGCGTTTCATGGAGACTGAATATTCCGGGAGGACTACCGAGCTGCTCTTCCGCCTTCGCCACCGCATCGGCAATCTGCTGCGTCTGGTCAGACTCGATCTGCCCGGAAAGCTGCAATGCCTCCTGGGTGATGAGGTCGCTGAAGCTGTAGCCGATCCCCGGCACGGGGGTCGAGTAGTAGGTAAGCATTCCCAATCCGAACGCAATCAGCAAAAGAAGGTCGGCAAACTTTGCAAAGTTGAAGCCGCCATGCCCGTGGGCTGCGGACAGGGCGGCCTTGATCCCGAACCACACAATCAGGATCACGGCAAGCCCGCGAAACATATTGAGTCCGGACGCCTGGATCGCCGCACTCTTGGTCGCGAGCAATTGTGAGATGGCTTGGCCCAAAAATGTGAACGGATTCTGATTCATGGAATCACCGCCCGCTGACGCTGAGCGAAATGCCTTTGATGGAGTCGCTCACTCCACCGTTCAGGTTTTGCATCGTGCCCGAGAAATTCTGCTGAAAGTAAATCGCCTGATTGATCAGGCGGTTCTGTTCGTCGATCCGCTGCTTGTCGGCTAAGGCTTGCTGGGCAACCGCGGCGGCGAGAACCTGATTGGTGTCCTGCTGAGAATGAATCTGGAGCAGCGTGGCCGAATTGATCTTGCCCAAGACTGCCATTTCGGTTTGCTGACTGGAGTCGTTGGAGTATGTATCCGCCTCAAGGTTGGCGAGCCTTTGCGCAAAGACTTCGGAATTGGAACGCACGGAACCGACTGTCGAAAGCGAACTGGTGATGGTGGCTTGCCCAAGTTCGGAAGTGGCGTACTGATTCTTGATGGCGGCTTGCGTCGGAGCGTCTTGGGACGCAAGGCTCCCGCCGGGGTAGCTTTCTAAGGGAATCACGGCATTGCTGTATGCCGTTGCTGCCCGATTGGAACCGCCGAGATTCAATGCGTCGACCCACGCCGAAGTATTGCCATAAGTATTTGGTCCGGACAAATTTGTCCACTGAGAGAAGCTCGACTCATAGCGTTGCGCGAGATTCTGTGGCATCCGAGACATTTGGTAAGCAAGGTTGTAGGCGGCGATGATCTGATCGCGGGTTTGGGTCGCCGTCGTATACGCCTGCCGCAATTGTTTGAATTCGTTCAGACCGTTCGCATAGTTGCTGGCATCAAATACCGCCCATTGCGCGTGGGCTGAACTGGCAGAGAACGCGAGCATGCCGAGAACGAAACAGCAAATCCATCGTGATTTCATCTGTAATCTCCTTTTCTCTGAGAAATTGATCCCAGGCTGATCGGCTTGCGGATGCGACTCAGATGTTTGGTGGAATGGTGTGATTTTCGTAAGCAGGCAGCAACAAATCCTGCGTGATATAGATTTTGATCCGATGGCCTTCCCGGATGGTCAGAGTGGGCGGCACGTTGATGAAACGGTCGAGAACGTTCGCACTTGACTGAGAAAGACTCGACCCGACCCCTTGCCGCCAAAGATCGGAGCCATTCGCGTTCAATCCGCCGTTGGTGGTTGATTCGGCACCGCCGGCGATAATGCCCAGGGCGATGGAAGTTCCGAAGATCTGAAAGTAGTGGTTGTTTAACTTGTCCTTCAGGCCGGTCTCGCCTGCTTGATCGAGACCATGAAACTGGTCGAGGTCAACCGAGTATCCATCTGGCATTAACAGCCGGTGGAAGGTCACGGCAAGGCGTTTCTGGCCAAAGCCTGAAACCTTCTGCACCTCTCCCAGAATGAACGTGCCTTCGGGGATGAGCACATGCTGCCGATCTTCGCTATAGACCGGATTCGCGACCATCACTTTGACCGGTCCGGCGAACTCGCCCTCCAGGCGATTCATGAGAACGGTATCGAGAGTGGTGCCTTCAAACAGAACGTAGGGCTGCCCCTGCGCGGAATTCACATTCAGCTCTGGCGCATGCTTCGCGGGAGTGCCGGCCTGTCCGCCATCGGCGGCGCGTGTGAGTCCCGGAGAAGAGAAAGAAGAAACAGTTTCGGCAGATGCGGGTGAGGGATCAAGAGTCTTCGTGTCGGTGGCAGATACATGTCGCGTGCCATTTTCAGCGGGAATTAGATTCGAGGCAAATCGCGCCTTAAACAGCAGGGCGCGCTCGGCGTCCGCGAGCTGATCGCGCCGCGGCTCCGGCGTCACCTCCGAATTTGCATTGCCCGTCCGCTCGGCTGTGGAGAACTGTTGGGGTGGGGACGTTGTTTCGGCGCCAGAGCGAGCCGGTGTCTGGGATTGCTGCTCGATCTTTCGCTGATCGGTGGTCAGGTCTCGCTTCAGTTCCTCAATCTCGTGCTGATTGGCGTCGGTCGCGTAGGGAGCGTGGACCGTTGCCGGATGAGGAGCTATGCGGGCATGCTTATTTGAGAACATCACAGCGAGCAAAATGACGACCGCGAGTCCGGCGATGACATACCCCTGGCTATGTTTCGGGACTACTCCCTGCGGATTCGGGCGATGATCGCGCAATTCACCTGCGGCGGCTGACCGCTGCGACTGAGCCGTCTCCGGTGTGGGGATCTGATTTTCAGCTGGCATGGTTTCTCCTATCGTGCGACCCGATTAAAGTTGAGTTTGTGTTTGCCGATCGCGAGATACCCGTGGTCAACTACTTTGGGAAGGACATAAGTCCCGTTCTGCAACTGGAAGTCGATGAGGTTGGGTTTGCCGTCTTTCAATTCGTAAACGGCGAACTTCTCGGGAGCGGATGAACGGACGTAAGTGAAGCGCCCGTCTTGATAAATCGCGGCAACTTCAAAAGGCTTTTTGTTGCGGTAAATGTAATCAAACTTCACATCTCGGGTTGGGTACTCGGAGCGAAACTGGTCAATTGCCTGCCGGGCATGGCTCTCGGCGGTTTGCGTATTTTGTTGTGCTGCCGCAACTTCGCGGGCGGAGACCAGCTTTGAAGGGCCGGTTACATCGGCCATCGAAGAAGCATCGGACGGTTCGATGATGATCTTGAGATCTGGTTCACCGCTCTCAATATCGTCAAGTGTGAACGAGTAGACATTGGCTTTGTCGGTAATGAGATTGAGGTTCGAGTGAATGCCTTCCTTCGCCGGGTGAAGAAAGCAGAAGTTGTTCACGACATCGATGATCCAGAAATCCTTGTCCCCGGTAGCCACTTCGAGAATCTTCTCGGCGGTGGGAAGCTGAATCAGGGTCGTGTATCGCATCTTGGCGCGAACGGGAACGACGTCATTAGCGTGATAGCGCACGGTGCGCGCGGTCTGCTGCGCGAATCCATTGGCAGTTACGAGCAAACACAAACAATAGAAGATGGAATTACTTTTTAATTTCATGCGGATTCCTTTCTTGAGTTAGGTTGTGGATAGTCCTCGGCCAGACGCAGCAGCCCTTGTTCCGGTCCGAAGTGAGCGAAATAATCCTGCTTGCGCAGGTTGTCGCGAGCATTGTTGGTAGCGATCCAATATGTGAGCGAATCGACTTCAAGCTGCAGCTTCTTGGTGACGCCTGGCTGAATCAGCAGCAGGTCGCGTTTCAATTGCAGGCCCGCCAGCAACTCAAGCTGAGTGTCGTTGAGCTGGAAGATCTCCGCATACAGCTTGCGGTCCATGCTGGGGTTCGCCAGAAATATCTTGGTGGGGCAGGACTCGTTCACGATATGCAGCATCTCGGAAGCCATCAGTTCGACCACGGATTGCGTCGCCAGAATCATTGCCGCATTCTTCTTGCGCCAGGTCTTTTCTGCCCGCGTGATCCAATCGCGGATGGTGCGGTTCTTGAGAAACATCCAGGCTTCGTCAATCACGAATGCTTTGAACGTGGCGGCGTTCTCCGGGCGTTCGATCTCGGACGACGCCCGATGCAGTACATAGAAAAGCAGCGGCTCCAGAACGCCCGGATAGTCGGCCCATCCATCGAAGTTAAAAGTCTGGAATCGAGAGAACGTCAATGTGTCTTCGACGTTGTCGAAGAGATAGCCAAATTGGCCGGCCTCGCTTGAACCAGAGTTAGTCCAGCGATGCAGCCGCTCCCCCAGTGGTCCGAGAATGGAGGCGAAGTTTGATAGCGTCCTGAGTTCGGCGGGCAACTTGTAGGTGCGCGCGACGGCGGCGAATAAAGCCCGCTCATCTTCGGGCGCCAGTTCATAGCGTCCGTTGGCTTCGATCAGGACACGCGTAAACAGATAGAGAAAGTTCAGATTGTCGTGCGTCGGCTCCAGACAGAACGGGTTGATCGTGAAACCTGGATTTTTCAGTCCGACATTGAGATAAGTTCCACCGAATCCGCGTGTCAGCGTCTCGTAGCTACCGCCGAGATCGAAAATGAAGGTCAGCGGGGCATACTTCTGCAAGGACTGGACGAGAAAGTTCAGGGTGAAACTCTTGCCCGAGCCGGTCACGCCGAGCAACAACGTGTGGGCCACATCCCCGCTATGGAGATTTAAGAAGTAAGGTGTGCCGTGAGCGGTTTCAAGAACGGCCAGGTATTCCCGCTCCAGGTGGGAATTCCGCAGATTGCCTGCGTCGACGGTAAACAGAAAGGATAGATCGGCATAGTTCGAATTCGACGCCCACTGTTTGCGCAGATTGAACTGCCGGTTCCCAGGAATGGTGGCAAAGAAAGCATTGAGGAGGTCATAGCGTTCCTCATACAACAGGCCATCGTGCATGGTGAACAGCTTTTGCAATTCCGCAATGGCTTGCTCCATCTTCGACCGATCGGTGTCATAGACCACAGCGGTGAGCGTGAACTCGCCAAAGGATTTGCCTTCCATGCCGATGGCGGTCAGTGCCTCGCCCAGTTCGGCTACTGCGGCTTCTTTGGAATCATCGACCAACTCGTCGCGCGGTCCGGCACTCTGGCGGTCCTGTAGATTCGACAGAAAGCTGGTCTTAGAATTGTGATAATGACGACGGCGCTTGACGATTTCTTTCCGAGTGCGAGAATTGTTAACCGGATGCCATTCCGTGACTACGTGGAAGTTTGCGGGAATGTCGAGAAGTCCCTGCAATAGGAGCGGCCGGGTTTCGCTCGGCAACTCCTTCAATGTGAGGATGCGGGCGTAGTAGTCGTCCAGCCGAAGGTATCCTCGATGCGCCTCCAACTCGGAATCGCAGAGCTGCCAGTCAAGACACATAGGCCCGTACAGCCGGGCATTCCGAATTTTGGAGGGGCAGAAATTTACGAGACGCCGCTCAAGGCGGAAGGCCCTCTCTGCCCCTAGCAGCTCGACCGTGGTGAGGTCGCCTAGCTGCCCAATCAAACTTTGAATTTTCCGCTCCAGCACAAAGCGGTCGTGTTCGATCTGTTCGCGGAACAATGTCCGCTGGCCGACGCTCGAAAAGAGCGATCTCAAGTTCCGGAGTGACTGGCCGGGATCCGCCGGGAACTGCGAGAGTGCGTGCAGCAATCCGGCCTTGGTATGGCTACTCTCAACCATCAAAGCCCAGAAAATCTCGATGCTGAACAGCCGGTCGGCTTTCGATTCGAGAAACTTCGCACGCTGCTCGACCTCGGCATGTACAAGCGGATTGTCATAAGAGGCGACTGGAATCGCGGGGTGGTTTCGTTTGAATAGGATCTGGTAGAGTCGTGTTTTTTCGTTAAGCGTGCGGAAGGCCGCTTCAAGACGCTTGACGGCATAGTCGCGTGCGGTGCGGTCGAGGCTATCATAGTCGATGCCGCCAATCTTGAAGGCCACTCCTAAGTCGCCAGACTTGGTAAGGAAGGCGTGCTCGTCCCAAAACCCGTACAGGTTGATGTGTGACTGCAAGGAGCCTGCTTCCTGCCACTGCTTTGTAGTGCGCTCAATCTTGAACATTGCGCCTCGCAATCGATATGTTCGTAGGCGACCATTTCATTGGGTCATAGCGGGTGCGGAACTTGGCCGAATTCAGCAGCACTCGCAGAATCTCCACGTCGTACTTCGTCAGCCGTTGTGCGGCCAGGACGCCAACGACGAACACCAAAATGCCTCCGAGCAGGCTGTGCATGAGCGTGAAGATTGCCCCGCCCGTCACCAGCGCGACAAAGAACAGCCGTCGCTCCGCACCCAAGATGGTTAAGGGGCGGTTCAATGTCTTGAAGACCTGGTTATGTCGGAATTCGGTTTGTGATGAATCGCCGTTTGCCATGATCGCTTGCTCCTTGGGATCTCCTCTTGATTCACCGTCGCACGTACCTGACGCTGATCCTTAACCGGGGAAAAGCCACGCCATGAAGTTCACGGCTCCAATCGCCATCCCAATTCCGAAAACGATGCCGGCCAGCATGCGTTTGCTCTGACCTTCGCCATAGGCGAACATAAGACCCCCGATGACAATGGCCACCAGAGACAGTCCCGTGGCGATGGTTCCGGTAAAGGCGGTTTTGAGAACGTTCACCGCGTTCTCCCAAGGACTGTTGCCGCCTTGTTGTGCGTAGGCGGGTATCGCGAGCAAGGCCATCCATAGGACTTGCGAGATAGTTCGCAAGCGGATGACGCGTGCATTGTGTTTGGTTTTAGGAGAGTGAGCGAGCTGCATTGAAACTCCTCCGTGATATTTGCGCATAGCGCTGACTACACGGAGAAAGTAAACTCAAAACGATGAATCGATTGTTGCCTTTTCGAGCAGACCTATGCCGTTTCTGGCATGAATCGCGGAGTCAGAGAGGACGGGACAAGCCCGTGGGTGGGATAAGCAAGACGGCACGGCGGATAGCCGGGCCAACCGCAAAAGGGTGGGCTACGGGCTTAGGAAGAAGAACCTATGCAAGTCGCGGGGAAGCAGCAGCGCATTTTTTAAGTCCCGAAATCACCTGGCTTTTCGAAAGGAAATGGTAATGCTGTCACGCTTCGCAAAAGGCTGAAACCCCCGGCTGTTGCCAGAGTGGGAGTTTTGCGCCATGATTTCCCAGCCATCACTCAGCATGCGCGCAACGTGACCATCCATCGTCTGCATACTCGGTAACAGCCTTTGCCGGTAGTATTTTCCCGTCCAATTTCGCTCATACGTAAAAGTTTTAACTTTCATATCGGATTCGTCTTGCCACGAACCTATCTACTATCGTAGCGCGCAAGCGGCGGACTGCAAGGCGCGACCTGGGTATTTTTTTTGGGATCTCCCGCTCCGGAAATAGTTGCTGATGGAGCGTGAGCATAATAAAAAAAGGCGCCCGAAGATACCGAGCGCCCGAAATGAACGGGTATAATCATGCAGCCGTGGGGGCCGCCGTTTTCTTCGCGGACTTTTTTTGCTTTGCCGCAACCTTAGCACGCTTGGCAGCAAACTCCTGTGTGACTGCTTTCTGGAGTTTCTCGACATCAACCCGATAGCGCTTCGCCATAACCAGAAGCGGGTCATCGCTATCCTTCGCCGGACACTGATAGGCCGAGTCCAGCAAACTGATTTCAAGAAGCAGTTTCGATAGTTCGGTTTCATCTTCGGGGGAAGCTTGTTTCAGTAGCCCACCTTTGGCGGCCACGACACCGTTTCCTGCATCCAGTTTGTGTCTCTTCGCCATCCGCGCTTCGTGGTTGAACGGCAAACACCGGATGATGTACTGAGCGATTACCAGCAAATCGCCGCGCTTGAGCGGGGAGCCGACCCGCTTGAGCACCTCTGCCAACATGCGATGGCGCACCGTAATCGCCAACTTCTCCTTCTCTATGCGTTTTCTCTCTTCGACGCGTGAACGTTGAAGCTCTTGCGAGGAAGGTTGCTTCTCATGGTGAACACGGCAGCCTGGGTCGGCGCACACTTTGACAATATAGCCGCGCCTACCGCCGTCAGTGACAATGGCGTCCGTCATCATCTCGCACGGCTTCTGAGCGGGACTCAGTTTGGCCGCGGCTGCTTGCGTTTTGGATTTCTTCACTTCCAATTCCACGTAGCGGTTGCGGCCGAGCGGCGCTCCTTCGCGGCTGCTCCCGCTCCATCCACTAGAAATCTGCACCAAGGCTGGTTTCTTCTCGATGGTTCTTGCTATGTGCTGGTCGATCTTGACCCGATAGCATTGTCCATCGAGACAGGAATCTTTACGCACGTCGGGAAACAACAAGGAATTGAATCCGGTACGCTTGGGACAGTTGATGCAGCTTCCGGCTTCGGGAAGAAGCGTCTCGTCATTTTTCGCAAATGGCGCGGCATCGAGTTCCAAGAGGATATTGGTCTCAACCCATGCTGCCAGTTCCCGCACTGGCATAAGCACTTGCGTATTGCCCTGACTGCCATACATCTGCCGGAAAGCCGCGTCAAAGGCGTCCTGCTGACGTGATTGCGGTAGTCTCGCAATCAAGAAAGCATGGCTGACGGTGATATGGTCCTCAAGAAACGCTTCCGCAACGGACGGAATCAACTCGGTGAGCGTAATACGGCCTTGAATGTACCCCTCGCTCTTTCCAAGTTTGGACGCCACCATTGCGATGCTGTACACCGGGTCTTTCAGTTCAAGCAGTGAACGATAACCTAGCCCTTCTTCGAGTGGATGGATATCCTCGCGCTGTAGGTTTTCGACTGCCTGAGCTTCAATCGCTTCTGCGTCGCTGAGTTTCACAACGCGAACAGGCACAGTCTTGAGTTCGGCAATCTGCGCCGCCCGAAAACGCCGTGCTCCTGCCACGATTTCATATTTATTTGGCTCTAGTTCTCGCACAAGCAGCGGTTGTAGTACGCCCTGCCCTTTGAATGACGCCGCCAGTTCGTTCAGATTCTTCTCATTGAAGCGGCGGCGCGGGTTGGTGGTGGATTCCTGCAATTGGTCCATCGGAACATCACGGTATTCTTGCTTCATTACTGGCATTTTCTTTTCTCCTTTGTGGAATGGTTGGGCGGGCACACGCAGCCTTTCCGTAGTGCCCGCTGTTTCGGTTTTGCCGTGCGGGTTACTGCGTCCGGCGGAACGCCTCAACAAAGCCCTGCGCTCTGAGGTTGGCGTCCCATGTCTTTGCGAATTCGGTGTGTGCGCGTTGAAGGCCGGAAATAACCAGCCATTGCCCGTCCTCCTCGATGGCCGAAAAGTCCTCCTTCCCTACGTAGTCATTCCGCCAATAAGTCGGCGTCATCTTGATCTGTTCGCCGTTGCGTTCGATCTCAAAGATCATTTCCGGGTCGCGCATGAGGTCGCCGTTTTGTTCTCCGTAATGCGCGACGGAAATCAACGGGGAACCTTTCGGTCCGCGCTGTTGAATGTCTTCGATCACAAGTGCCAGATACGGCGGGTTCTCGATCTTGATATGGAAACCGGGTTCGAGCGGCGCAGCCATTTCCAGAATTTTCGCAATGGTATTCACGGCTGCACCTCTGGAGCGGCTTGGGTAGCCGTGTTCGGGAGAATGGCGCTCGGTACTGCGGTCACCTCTTCATCCCTGGGGCTAATCGCCCCAAGGATTTGAGAGGCTGCGCGTTGGACGACTTCTAGACTCTCTTGCAAGAGTTGCGCGTTGCCGTGGTAAAGCTGGATGTAGTCCGCCGAACCTGTTCCGGTTTCAAGACCCAAGGCGTGACACACGACGAAGGCAACGGCTTCGGCCTCGGTTTCCTTCACCGTCTTGGTAATCTGCGTCCGCCGTTCGGCTTCGTGCAACATTTCGTGCGCCACTTCGTGAACGAGGGTTGAGAGGATTTCGGTGGGAGACATGTCGGGCAACAAACGAATCAGTCCGCCATAAGACATGCCACGCGCCGGGATGATCTTGTCTGAAAATTCGAGTTTGATTTGTTGCGACTCGACAAACTCAATCAGTCTCGGCAGGATTTCTCCTACTTCCCCTTTGACAGTGTTACCCATCTCTGGAACCGGTTCGCCCTCGGTCTGCGCGACATCGAAGACATGCACGGCACGAAAACCGATAAGGTGACGTTGCGCGGCTTCCGCCTTGGCCTCGGCAGGTGGGTTCTCTTCTGCCGAATTGCCCTTCGCTTCTGGCTCCGCTCCGGCCTGATTGCGCTTGTAGCCAATGAGAGGCGCAAAAATCCGAATGCCTTTCTCACCCCGCTTGACTCTGCGGCGCAATTCATTCCATGCGCGAATGCCTGCAACCCGCGTTGCCGTAGGTTTCTGTCTGGCAATTAGAAGAATGTTGCCAAAGCTGTAAGTGTGGAACCGTGCCATCGCGCTGAGGTACTGCGTGAGAACTTCACTGTGTCCGCTCTCCAGTTGCTCGATGAGAAAGTGAACGTTTGCGGTTACAAGGTCTTGAATGGTTTTGGGTTTGCCGTTGCTGTTGCCGTTGCTATTGCTGTGGTTGTTGCTGGTAAATTCCATGATTTTGTCCTTCCGCCGTCGTCCGGCTGTTTTGTTCTTCACTTAAGCGTCAGCGGACAAAACAGGCGGCGACGGGGGACAGGACATGAACGAAGGCCGCAAGAGGGTGGCAGGAGGCTCGGGCGGCGCGGTAAGTGACAAACGCGGTTGCTTTTTGTTTGGCACGCAACCGGCGCATCAGCCCGAACGGACGCCGGAGCCCTGGCCGAAGGGCGACCACCCGAAGGAGGCTGCAGTGGAGAGAATATCCCGAAGGGCTCTGCGTTCACGATGTCGCAGAATTAGGTGTGAGAGTTCCCCGGCAAGCCTCAAACGGAGTGCGTCGAGGATTCTGCGCGGGATTGATGCTGTGTTTTTCCGTGCAACAAGGCGTGGCGGGGGATTCATGCCGAAACCGCATAGATCCGCTCAAGAAAGCATAAATCGGTATGAGAGTCTCGCCCTATGGTGGGAGTGCTGGGGAAAGATAAAGAAGCATTCACATGATCCCAATAGTCGAGAGCAGGACAACCAGCAGACCTGAAGGCTTTGAACCCCTCCTAAACTTGAAAGAGGCGGCTACGTTGTTGGGCCTTCATTGGAAGACGCTCGAAGTCATGGTACGGAATCGGGAAGTTCCGGGTGTCAAGCTTGGGCGGCGCTGGAAATTTCGTGCCAGTGTTCTCAACGACTGGCTCCAGGATCGTCTAAACTCAGAGCACAACCACGCCGCGCTAACTGGAAAGGAACAACATCCTTGAAGTTCGCACGGCAACGTTTTCAACGCGGGAGCTTGCGTAAAGTCAAGCGGACTCGCAATCAATGGGCGTGGGAGTACCGGTATAAGGACCCCACGACCAACCGGCAAACATCAATGTATTTCAGCAATGAACAGTTTCCAACGCAGGTTGCGGTCGAGCGGCGGTTGGAGGCTTTTGTCCTCAAGCTCAACTCGGACAATCCCATCCAGGCGGTCCATGAGCCGACTTTCGGCGCGTTGATCGACCGGTTCACGGAAGAAGAGAGGCTTGAGGAAATTAAGAAGCATCGTCCGGGAGAACAGTGCAATCTCGAACTGAGCTACGGGACGGTGGTTTCGTATCTGAGTGTACTGAAACGTGTGCGCGCCAAATGGGGATTGGCACGTCTGAATCAAATCAAGCCAATCGGGGTTCAAGAGTGGCTTCGAGCGATGGAGGCCGCTCCGAAGACCAAAGGGCATATCAAATCGCTCATGCATCGTCTTTATGAAAAGGCGATGTTGTGGGAGATGGTCGATTTGCAGCGGAACCCGATGGGACTGGTCGAAGTCAAAGGGATAAGCAAGCGCCGGAAAAGACCGGTGGTTCTCGCGGTCGAGCAGTATTACCAGCTGCTTGACCTTATACCGCAACCATATCGCACGATGGTCGTTTTTGCTCAGTGCCTGGGGCTGCGGGCCGAAGAGATACTGGCGTTGCATTGGTCCGACATTGATTTCGAGCGGCTTGTCATCCGGGTAAGCAGGGCTGTGGTGCATGGACGGGTCAAGATGGTGAAAACTGAATATTCGGAAGATGAACTGCCGCTTGATCCTGACTTCGCTACCATTCTTCTCGACTGGAAGAATCGCAGTCCAAATCCCGAACTGGTTTTTCCGAGTCATGTGACAGGCCGGAACTACCATGCCAGCCCGATCCAGCAGGACTATATCCGTCCTGCCGGAGAAAAGCTCGGGTTGAAGGGGATAGGCTGGCATACGTTCCGTCATACGTACCGTTCCTGGCTGGATGCAACAGGAGCGCCATTGGGAGTGCAGCAGAAGCTGATGCGGCACGCCCAGATCTCGACCACCATGAACATTTACGGCAACGCGCTGATGGACTCCAAGCGTGAGGCCAACAGCAAGGTAGCAAGACTGGCATTGAGGACTGAATGACCCAGAGCCAACCGCATGCGCGATGGAGTTCTGCTTCCCGTAGATCGCTGCTATTCTGGGTTATCTTGGGTTGGCGGAACTGGTAAGTGGTTGCGGGGGGTGGATTTGAACCACCGACCTTTGGGTTATGAGCCCAACGAGCTACCAGACTGCTCCACCCCGCGAATTGATCATAACAATCGCATTCCCCAGCGTCAATTGATGCAATCGTTTGCTGGAAGCAAACCCATCGGATTTTCTTACTAGATTCTGGAAACAATGTCTGAAACTCGACCAACAATTGGATTTTTCTCCTCAAGCTTTTTCGCGAATCATTGCAGCGCTCTAGAGGATGAAACGTTCCTCATCTCCGAGTGGCGTGACGGAGCCTGTTTTATCTTGCCTTTTTTACCATTTTGAATCGTAGATAACGCTTCTCCACTCTTATTTATAAGTCGCCTCATGTCTTCCGATAATTCCACATCTCGTTGGAGTGTCATTCTCGCGTTCGGACTCGTTTACTTTTTCTGGGGATCCACTTATCTCGCAATTGACATTTCTGTGGAACATATTCCTCCCGCTTTAATGTGTGGCGTTCGCTTTCTGATTGCGGGCGTGTTCATGCTTGCATTTTGCGGGATTCGAGGACGCAAAATTTCCCATTCATGGGGCGAACTCGCGCGTATGGGGGCGGTCGGGGTGTTGTTGCTCGTGGGCGGCAACCTCACTCTGGCTTATGCGGAAACTCACATCGGTTCAGGGCTCGCGGCCCTGATCGTCGCGATTATTCCGTTGTGGTTCCTGCTATTGGACAGGTTGATATTGGGCGATCATCGCGTACCCCTCCTCGGAAAAGCGGGCTTGGCCTTGGGCATTATTGGAATGGTCGTATTGTTGTGGCCCGACTTGACCGCCACCAGTACGCTCGGACGCGCTCAATTATGGGTGTGCATGAGTTTACTCGCGGGCGCGTTTAGCTGGGCGCTGGGTTCGGTACTGGCGAGGAAATGGAAGTCGGCGGCAGTGGACCCATTTTCCGCTACTGCCTGGCAAATGATCGCCGCCGGAGTGACGTGTCTTCTTATTGCTGCTGTCTTGCGCGATTTCTCCCGCGTTGTGTGGACTCTGCGAGGAACCAGCGCGGTTTTGTATCTCATTATCTGCGGGTCGTGGATTGGATACACGGCTTACATATGGCTTTTGAACCATGTTGCCACATCCAAAGTTTCGACCTATGCCTATGTGAATCCAATCGTAGCCGTGTTCCTGGGATGGCTGGTGCTCCACGAAAAAGTTGATGGATATATTCTTGCGGGGAGCGCGATTGTGATCGCATCGGTTGTGTTGGTGACCAGCGCCAAAGTGAAATCGCGGGTCAGGGTTGAAGCGATGCCAGCTTTGACAGTTGGAGAGTGACTCGCCGTTCCGCAGTGTAGAAGTCGCCTCTTAGATCTCAGCGACGACTGCCACTGATCTCCCGGATGATAGTCTGAACTTTCTGAGTTTTCCCTATGGCAAATTGCATCAGTTGCGGACGTGAACTGCGGACCTCGTTGTTCGGTAGCCGGGGGAATGTGTGCCCAGATTGCCGTTCCAATGCCATTGACATGACAACGGCCGGCTCGACTGCCACGCCTACGCCTCGGCCTCGCGCACTATCGCGCGGATATCCGCCCGTAACCACCGTACTCGTCGGAATCAATGCGGCGGTGTTCGTCATGATGCTATTTTCCGGAGTGCCTCTTGAGAATCCCACCATTGAACAATTGCTTAAATGGGGCGCGGATTGGGGACCGCTGTCCCTCGGACCGCAACCGTGGCGACTTTTGACCTCCAACTATCTTCACATTGGAATTATTCATATTGGGCTGAACATGTGGTGTCTCTGGAATCTCGGTATTCTGGCGGAACGAATCTTCGACCGCTGGACGTATGTGCTGACGTACACGGCCTGCGGTATCGCAGGGAGCTTGGGAAGTCTGTGGTGGCATCCTCGGGTTGTCGGGGCCGGCGCTTCGGGAGCTATTTTTGGATTAGCGGGGGCCTTGATCACTGCGTTGTACCTCGGAAAACTTCCAATTCCGAAGCAAGCCACGCGGGGCACCATGAAGAGCCTGGTCGCTTTCGCGGGTTATAACCTGCTGTTTGGAGCCGTGGGCGCCAACATAGATAACTCCGCACATATTGGGGGATTACTGACTGGACTCATACTTGGAGCACTATTAGCCCGGCACCTCACAGATCTACCCGAGGTTCGCAGCCGCTGGAATTGGGGGATTTTTGTGGTAACGGCAGTAATCCTGGTTCTGTTCTTCAATGCTTTGAGACATGCGAATAGCAGCGTCCCTCCGTTGCCATCGGCCAGGATGGATGTGGAGTCTATTCGCGTACACGCCGAGCAGCCGCTACTCAGTTCCTTGTTCACCATCACCGGCCGTCAGCACTTCAACGTCGTGTCCGCGAATTGAGTAAGTGAACGCCTTCCCTTTCGGCACGAATGTAACCCGGGCGGGTTGACGCTGCCAGGACGGTGCGGGACACTCCGAATCGGGCAAGTCGTCTTTTGCCGAGTCACCTCCTGCATCAGGCGCGGCAACCGGTCCCAAAGATTTTTTGAGAATGGCTTTTCTTTGGCCTATCTGCGCTACAACGGCATAGAGTTTTTCTCCATCCTCCGATACGCCGCAATACGCCACGTAATCCCGATACCAGCTCGATGCCGAATAGTAAGTATCGAACTCAGGCAGAGCAAGTTGCGAAACGTGACCGCTGACACGATCTACCAGTAGCCATCCTCCGCGCTGCCATTGCCATATCGGCGCGCTATTTCGCTGATCGGGCAGCGCATCATTCAAACGAAAAGCGCGTCTCACCACAAAAAGATGGTCGGTCACGTCATGCGACGGCCCCACAGTAAATTCTTTCAATCGCGTGTCTATATACAGCGGCCTCACCTTGATTTCCACGGGATGGCTTTCATCGGCACCCACAAACCACTTGGCCGAGATTGCCTTTCCGAAGCCGATGACATGCGGTTTGCCGGCGCCAAACGACAATCCTGCCAGCAAGACGAGGGGAAGTGCTCTCAAGAAATTGCGCATGACCAAAAACTAGCCGTAGTTTCGGGAAAGAAACAAGGGCAGATGACACAATAATGATCCCGCGTACCTAACTTGGGAATTGTGGTCTCGCAACACAACGTGCATTATCTTTTACAATAGAGATTCCCGAGTTAGTTATGGCTCTCCAAAAGACGCATCGGACCACTTTTCTCAACGACACCCAGTCTCACGATGGTATGGGTAAATTAATTCCACACCGGCGCCTCGCCCAGGTGCTGGTCGTTGACGATAGTCCCGAACTCGCGGCCGTGATGCTCCATCTTCTTTCCGGCGCGGGGTACGAGGTGATCACGGCGACGGATGCGTCCGCTGCGCTGAAGCAAATCAGGCATCGCCTTCCCGACCTGATTCTTTCAGACGTGATTATGCCGGGCATGTCCGGATACCAATTTTGCCGCCAACTGAAAGAAGATCCATCCACGCGATTGATTCCGTTCGTGCTTATGACAGGGCTTGGCGATCGTGACGATAAGCTGCGTGCGATTGAGGCGGGCGCCGACGACCTTATAAGTAAGCCGGTTTATTCCGAAGAGCTGTTCGCCCGCGTCAAGTCACTGCTCAAATTAAAGGAATTCACCGACGAACTTGAGACCGCTGAATCGGTTATTTGCACGCTCGCCCTGAGTGTCGAGAGCCGCGACACATATACCGATGGCCATTGCGAGCGCCTGGCGCAGAACGCAGCCGACTTGGGAAGACATCTGGGTCTCGATCAAGATTCAATCGTGGCTCTGCGCCGGGGCGGCTACCTGCATGATCTCGGAAAGATTGCCGTTCCGGATGAAATTTTAAAAAAAGGCACTGATCTCACTTCCGAGGAATGGGAAATCATGAAGCAACATCCGGTAACTGGGGAAAAGATTTGCCGGCCTTTGAAATCGTTGCGACTGGTGCTGCCGATTATCCGCAATCATCACGAACATTCGGACGGAAGCGGTTATCCCGACGGTCTTCATAAAAGAGAGATTCAGCTGCTTCCGCGAGTTCTGCAAGTGGTGGACGTCTACGATGCGCTGCGCACAGCGCGTCCATACAAGCCTGCGCGGACGCATGAGCAGGCAGCAGCCACCATGCGAAACGAAGCCCGCGACGGTTTGTGGGATGAAGAAATCGTGATGGAATTTTTCAGCATGCTCAAGAAACAGCAGCGCGTGGCTTAGTCACTTCTGTGTTTCCAGTCTGCGTGGGTGCGGAGATAAACCACTGTTCTCGGCTTGGCTTAAAGGCCGATCCAACACGGTCTGCACTAAATCTCCTAGCTGCCGGGACGTGAATTGATTTCCTTCAAGGTTGGCAAAAAGCTTTCCCTGACGATCAATGATCGCAGTATGAAAAGAGTGCACGAGCAAGCCTTCTTCGTTCCAGAACTCCATTCCAAACATTCGGGATACCCGCTGCACCTCGGGTAAGGGTCCCGTCAAAAAATGCCAGGTCTGGGGATCGGCATTCCAGATTTTCGCATAGTTCGCGATCGCATCATTTTGATCGTGCTCGGGATCAATAATAATCGTGAGCAAAACCAGATCGCGGCCCAGTCGCCCCGAAAAACGCTTCTTCAGCTGGCCCAGATTGCTGGTAAGGCGAAAACAATACGCGGGATTCGGGCAGCGCACATAGGCGAAACTGACAGCCACAACCCGGCCTTTGAGTTGAGAAAGACTTATCGCCTTTCGATCCTGGTCGCTAAGAGTGAAATCGGGGACCAATTGTTGCACCTTCAAAGCCTTCGGTGCGGATGGATTCGCAAGATTGCTCAGAATTGCCAGTCGCCGAGCCTCGAGCGGTTCCTGCTCGAAGTTCTGATAGCGGCGCACACGGATGCCTTCCGCGTAGGATGAATTTCCATTGTCCACTACTGTGAAGTCAATGGTCGCGCCCGGCTTTACTCCGTCCAGCAATTTTGCGTTTCTAACGTCAAAGGGCATTACCATCGCATCCATGTAGCCGGGAACTTTCTCGCACGACACTGTTATAGAGCGATGGGAGGGGCTTACCGCCAGCACAAGTCCCGACAAAGCATGTTTCTCCACTGCCCAGCCGTGTGCGCTTAGCAGTAACACCACTGTTATCGTCCAAACTTTTGTTGCGTGTTTCATAAAACACATCGCGTGAATGCAAGCATTCTACGGTGATTTCTTCTTGGGCGATTTGCTCCCGGCCGTCTTTGCGGAAGCCACCGCTGATTTGTTTGGCCCTCCCAAGCGCACCATTGGCCGGTCCAGTTTGGTGTAATCTTTGGCAAATTCCTTAATTTCGAGGAACTGATTTTTGTCCACATTCGAGAAGTGTTGCCGGGTGTCGCTAGTGGGCCACCACACTTCCAAATCCAAAATTTGCGCCGACTTCCCCAGCCCAATATGCCGCTCCATCGGATTGGCGCCAAACGATCCCCCACTGCTGACCGTGCTGTAAATCGAGCGCACAGGCTGATCTTTGTCTTTCACGGTCAGTTTAATTTGGGCTCCGATCGCAGCGCGATTGGTTTTTACTCCCACGAGATGGATATTGATCCAATCATTACCGCTGCCGGGATTTTCGAAAAGACGCAATGCGTGCGCATCCGATGGTACGGCGCCGCCGATCTCCGCCACGATGTCTTCGTTGCCATTGCGGGCAAGATCGGCAAACGCGATGCCATGCCCTTTATGCAACTCGCCGGTGCCGGAAGACGCGGTAATGTCTTCGAAAGACTTGCCTTCCTTGTTCAACAACAACACATGCGGCAAGACGGCCGCAAAGGAGGGATTTCCCGATCCCAGATAGATATCGGGATATCCGTCATTATTCACATCGCCAAAGTTCGAACCCATGGGCATGAAAACCTTATCCAATCCAACTTCTTTGCTCACGTCCTGGAAAGTTCCATTCCCCAGATTCTTGTAAATTTTCATTGTCTCAACTGTGTGCGGAAGGCCAAGGTAGGTCCGCATCACTTCTTCGACGCTGCCGTAGTAACTGCTCACGTAAAGATCGGGCCAACCATCGTTGTTGAAATCAAACCACCAGGCCACAAAACTGCGTTGCGGATTGCGCACGCCAGCCTGAGCGCCAACTTCGGTAAAAGTGCGGTCATGATTATTGTGATAAAGAAAATTACCACCGACATAATTGGTGACATAGAAATCCATGTATCCGTCTCGATCGTAATCCGCCGCGACCACGCTCTTGGTAAACGCGACTTTGTCCACGCCAGCGGCGTGAGAAATATCTTCAAACGTGCCGTCTCCCTTATTGCGAAATAGCTGGCTCGGCCCGTTTTCGTTCCCAACAAAAAGGTCGAGATAGCCATCGTTATCAATATCGGCCCAGGCCGCGGTCTGCGTGGCGGTCAGAGTTGCTCCTAATCCGCTCTGTTCTGTGACGTCGGTGAACGTGCCGTTGCAATTATTGCGCAAGAGAGACTTCCGCATCGGGAACTCCCAGCCGCCACGCAACACCAAAATATCCATGCAACCATCGTTGTTGTAATCCGCCTGGATAATGTTCAGTCCGCCCAATTGGTCTGCCAGGCCCGCCTGCTTGGTGCGGTCGGTGAATGTTCCGTCCCCGTTGTTGTGGAAGTAGTGCAGCGATGCGCACAAATCGGCGCTCGATGTGACCACATCCAGCAAGCCGTTGTTTTCAAAATCATCCACAATAACCCCACCAGCCACAGAAAAATCTTTAAGCCCGGCCTCGGAAGCCACGTCCACGAAACGCCCAATATTCTCTTTCGATTCAAATATGGAGGGCGGAAGCAGGTATTTTTGCGGAACGCCCTGCGGATATTTTCCGAGCGTCACGTACGCAAGATTGAGCATCCACTTCACTTCCAGATCGTCGGGCTTTTGCGCCAGATATTGCTGGAAGTACTGAATCGCCTTTTCCGAATCCTCCCCATTCCGGAATTTGGGATAAGGAACATTCGCGCGTGGCGGGAAAATGCAACGATCTCCCGGGTTTCGGTATTCTCCATTTTCCATCTCTGATTTATGAAAATACGCAACGCCCAGCGTCTCTTCCATCACGGGCACCGCATCGGGCAGGCTGGTCTTGACTACCTGGTTGGCCGCGTTCCATTGCGCAATGGCTTTTCCCATCTCGCCCTGAAAAGCATGCAGTTCCGCAGCTGCGTAATGCGCTTGCATTAAGTCGAGTGGCGCGGAATTTTGGGCCTGCGGACTGCGAGGGTCCAATGCCTTGTCGAGTCGTTCCAAAGTGATGGGAATTGAGAGTTGCCGGATGGCGCAGATTTGCTGTAGGTCGCGGTCCCATCCTTCAGACTTCGGAAAATTGCGGAAGATTGTGTCAGCTTCGCCGAAACCAGAAACGAGAACAGCCGGCCGCAAAACACAAGCAGCAGTCGCGGTCGGCAGTGGAGGTGAATTTGCAGTCTGCGGGGGAATTTCAGAATCTGGCAGGACTTTAAGAATCGCGTATCCAGCAGGAACTTGAACGACGTTCGTAAGTTTCCCCGGAGCGACGCCGTCTAATGCATCCCTTAGTTCGGCGCATAAGCTGCCAGGATCGGGTCTTCCCATATAGCCGCCATCGGCCGAAGTCGGATCCGACGACATTGTCCTGGCTACCTGCTCGAAGTTCGCTCCTTGCTTCAATTGACCGAGTATTTGCTGCGCTTGCGACGAGGATGCCACAACAATGATCCTCAGGCCATGCGCACTCGTCGGCGGCGCCACATTTTGTGCAAAGCAAGAAGACGGGGAGATGGCCACCAACAGCGCAATCCAAACCTCGAGCGCAAGGTTACCCAAAATAACCGCCGACAACCGATATCTCAATCACGACCGTTTTCAATCCTTCAGACACTCAGTTCCACTGGATCCGTAACGAAGCGCCACACCTGTAAGAGGCCCCGGCTGCCGATTTAACCGGTTATATCAGCGAAGCCAGTTGTGGGAAATCATCCTCGCCCTTCTCGTACCAACTTGAACTGAATATACACCTGTTATCGCATCGTGGATTACACGCTGGAAGGCATTCAATTCGCGTACGACTTGACGTGGCTGGATGGTTCTCGTCGCGCAGAATGTGGTTCCTCTTCCGAGGAATGATCTCTTTTAGCTCCCGACTTAAAAGGTGTTCGCAAATGGACACTCAAGTTCGATGGCGGACACCATCTTCTCGCGCTTCGATAAACTCGGTGTCGTATTCCTCGCCTTCCTCAACTTCGCTCTGATCGTAGAGGCCCTTAGATAGTGTTAACACACCCTAGCGACACGAGGCAAAACTTATGAATGACACGAGACAACCGCTAATCCAGATTGAGCACATGAAAAAAATCTTCTATACCGACGAGATCGAGACGCACGGCTTTCCGAACGCGAAGGAAGTGGCGGAAGCGGGTTTCCGCACCGTTGTCGCTCGCAAGCAACGCTTTTGTTCCGCTCTATACGACAAAACATTCCGGCAGCGGTATTGGTCTGGTTCTCTCGCGGCAAATCGCCGAAGCACATGGCGGATCGGTTGAACTGACGAACCGCCCGGACCAACTCGGATGCGCAGTCACAGTCAAACTCCACCGACTGCCAAACGAATCAGCGAACTGATCGAATACAGGCAAGTACACGAATACTCACCGCCCATCTATATCTTGGCCTCCAGCGATAATTGTTGCACCGAATTATTTAGAACTTTCTGCGCGTTGTCACGCTTCTGCTGCAAATCGGAAATCTGTTTGTGCAGAGATTCCATCTGATCTTCCTGCTCGTTGAGCTGGCGGGCGTAGCGTTCTACCAGTGTCTTTTCTTCCGCGCTGCCTTTTAGCGCCTTCATATTCTCGCGCACGCGCTGCTGATCTTCGGAAATGCTTGTAATCTGCGCCTGCCGTGAATCAATTTCGGCTTGCAGTGCGGCGACATCGTTCTTTTGTCGAATGATCTGCCGCAGAGCCTGCTCGACCTCGGGGTTGATCATTTTCTGCTCCAGGAAGAATCCGATCTGGTCGTCGTTCAGATTCGTCAACTCGTAACGCCTGGAAATTGGGCGGTGCTCTTTCACCACCAGAGTTTCGGTCTTTTTGGGATCAATGCTTACACGAAAACGATGGAACGACGTAGTGCTCTCATCCGGGTGCATGTCTTCGTCCAGCTTCCAACCGCTTTGAATAGGATGCTCAATCACGACCGTTCGAGACGAGGTATCACGATTCCGGATGGTGTATGCCATCTCCTGTCTGTCCTCGCTGATGTAGGTCATAACACCACGAGCAATGACGACTTTCGTTACTCTCTGCCGCTGTTCCTGCTGTTTCGTGTCCACGACGAGGCCGAGATCGGCGGCGTAAGAGAGCAGTCTCTTTTCGTCCGGCTTGATCGGATCCATGATCCCTTCGCCGGCGAAGGCATCGTCGTCGAGCACATTGAAACTTCCACCGTCTAGCGTCAGGCCGCTCGTATTGTTCAACCACAAAGCGCGTAGGGCATGGCCTTCATTCGGATTCCACACCGATACCTTTTCTGCTTCAACGCGCGCCTGAAGGATTGGCACAAGGGCAGATTGATTCTTGTGGATCGTCACGCGATCTTTGAGCTGATATTCAAATAGGTCGCCGAGGTCGCGTGATTCCGCAACGTTATTATTTGCCTGCTCTAGAGAGTCCGCCTGAATTTTGCTAACCCCACCTCCAACGTGAAAGACTCCGCCTCCGACTCCACCGCCGTGACCGTAGCCGCCCCGAGGTCCGCCAGAGACAAGTCCACTGATCGCTCCTCCAAGCTGTCTATTGCGCACGTCCCCGGATGGCGCAGCCGCTTCAACTTGTACTTGCTCGGCCATTCCGCCTACCTTGTCCTGTTGTAGCGTCGCCTCTTCCGTCTGCGGCGCCATCATCACATTCTCCGGCATGGGAACCACTGGACGCCGCGCATAATAAGGTTGCGAGAGATCCTGCACAAAAGACTGCGGCGCACCAGCAATCAGCGACAACTCAACGTTGTCCCAGTCTTCGCCGACCGTGTTGTCCACGATCGCCCATCCTTGCAGCAGCGGCTTTCCATCTTTCGGAACCACGATCCGGTATGTGCACTTCCAGATAGGGACCTCGCTGATGTAGCTCACCAGCAGTTCCCGCTCCCCCGTTCCGGCGGTTGAAATGGTAAGGCGTCGAACATCCTGATCTCGCGTGGACGCGACCAGGCGCATGTAGCGCCCAACCTCGTCATTCAAATCTTTTTCGACAATACGAACGCTCGTCGCTGGAGTCAGATCGAACTGACGAACCTCGCCGCTATCGCTCACAAGGGAGATCTGATTCACGGTGATTTTCTGATCATCTTTCCCCGCCAACTCTCTTTGTTCCACACTCAGCAGGCGCCCTTGCGCGCTCAACGTGCCGCTGTGAACCTCGATTCGCGCCCCTCGCATCGCGTCCAGAAATTGAGCCGTGGTCGTGTCCTCTCCCAGCGGCAAACGTAGCGCTCCTAGGCGCTTGTTGATTGGCGCAATCGAGTTGTAGGCGATGCCGGTGATTCGTCCTTTGCCGAGGTCCAGCGCGGTCAGAGACTTCAACACGTCATTAAGCTGGGCGGTAGTGAAGTCAATGTTTACGTCCTCATTGCCATTTACGCGGCCAGAATGTTCGAAGTATCCAACTCCATTTTTGTAAAGGATCACACGCTTCACGGGGAGACGAACGGAACTCGCTGACGTAGCCGATTGCCCAAGTGCCACCGGAGATACAAGCAAACACAGGAAAAGACGAAGCCACACTCTCATAAATCCTCCTCACCGAAAACAATCCAAAAACAGAACGGGATCTTCCGCCAGACTTGCAATACCGCCCGACCTGCAATATCAAAGATTAGACACCGAGCCGCCCAGGATGGTGTAACGAACTTCGAAAGGGACCGCGAGAGTTACCTGAACGTTCAGTTCAAGAGATAATGGTGGCTACCGATAGGTGTCCGCGACTTTCTGAACGAGTCCGTGTTCGAAATAGTCTAAGTAAATCCGTCGTCAGGAGAAAACGCAGTGCGAATGCATATCCGTCTTTTCGCCATCATTTTGCTGGTTATGGGTGTCGCTATGTTGGCTGGATGTCCCCCTCGCGAGAGCATAGCCAGGATTGACCAAACTCCCGGGCGTTTTACCGGCAGGGAAATCAGCATCGCTGGGCACGTAGTGAACTCTTTCGGCGCCATGGGAACCGGGGTGTTCCAAGTGGACGATGGCACCGGCCGTATGTGGGTATTCAGCGAAAACTTTGGCCTGCCCGGACGCGACGCGAGACTGGCCGTTACCGGACGTATCGAAGAAGGTTTCAGCTTCGGAGGAAAACACTTCGCGATGATCCTGCGCGAGACAAGGCGTCCCCATTATTGATTGTGTAGGCTGCCACTATTGCCCTGGTTGGGCGGCGGAGCTTCACCTGGACTCGTCTGTAGAGACGCAGCTTGCTGCGTCTGCTTGCGGATTTAAAGGTTTTGCCGGGGTTAACAAGACGTTGCAAGCAACGTCTCTACTCGATATTCGTTGCAACTACAGACGCAACTCGAAAGCTCAATTACTTCGCGGTGTGAACGGAATCTGATCGGAAATCTGCTGCGCTTCCGATTCACGGACTTCGAGCCGCATTTGGCGCAAACTCGTAGCTTCCGCCGGGTTCATGCCAGCCTTCAAGTCGGTCTTTTCCAGGAAATATCTCCAGCCCGCGTGCCTGTCTTCGGAGGCCTGCGAGCGCTCAAACTGCCCCAGCGCGGTCTCTGCATTGACGCGTCCTTTGATGACAGCCATAACACCACCTGACTCATATGTGCGGACGTTGTGGCGAATGACCGCAAACGAGGCCTTTGAATCATCCTGCATGTGGAGAGCTCCAGTCGAAGCGCATTCGGTGCGGGGGAAGAGATTTATTAGCATCGTGCCCGCCACCGTTGCGGTTACGGGCACGCGTGTTTTATTGAGATGTTTCCGCTTTACAGCGGGCGAACGTTCTCAGCTTGCCAGCCCTTTGGTCCCTTGGTGACCTCGAACTCCACACTCTGGCCTTCTTGCAGACTGCGGAAGCCGCCTGCCTGAATCGCCGAGAAGTGCACAAATACATCTTCGCCACTCTGACGACTGATGAAGCCGTACCCTTTGGCGTCGTTAAACCACTTTACTGTTCCTTGTTCTGCCATCTGTTGCTTGTATCCTTTGTTGATGATTTTACGCTGATGGTTCGGAGGTACTAAGGGCAGTGCTAGCTGGTTTGCAAGAATCTGCTCGACAACCGATAGATCAAACGCAGTTATAGTGTAGCAGATTTGTGGCGTAAACGGCTAGTGGGAAACCGGACTTATACCTTTAATCGTGTCCACGCTGGTCAGATTGCGTGGACGAAGGATCAAGTAAACGCCTGTGAACGACAGAATGTCGAACAATACAGCAATGGCGCTACTAAGAATGTATGCTGGTTTCGGGTTGGGATGATGGGCAATGACCGCATACAGGGCTGCCGACTGCACACTTGATGCGATGAAAACTGCGATTGCGCTAAGGATACGAAGCAGCATCTCCCACCTCCCTTACCTTCGGGTTTTGCTTGTCCGCTTTGGTTCGTTTTCCCGTCGGCTTCGCTTTGTGCACATCCCGCAAGTTCTTCGTAGAACCACAGTGGAATTGTAAAGCATGGGCCAACCGCCTGAAAAAACACTTCGAGGCACGCAATAGTTCAAAGCTAAAAATCTCAGTATTTCTTGGCTAGTCGTACCTTTCATACAGAATGGATTTGCGATCCCACCCAATGCTCTTCAACAAGTCGCGGTTCGCATTGACCATCTTGTCCAGCCCGCAAATGTAAGCGTGCATATCGGATCGATCCGTTGCAATGGATGGAACGTGATCCTGAACGTATCCGCGTAGCCCCTGCCATCCTGGTGCGCCACGACTCAGCGTCGGCAAGTAGTGGAAGTTCTCGTGATCTTGTGCGAGCCGCAAAAACTCATCGTGGTAGTAGATGTCTTTCTCGGTACGATTCCCGAAGATGAGCGACAGCGCCTTGCCCTGATGCCGCGACTCATCCGCCAAAAGCCAATGCAGCATGGATCGGAATGGGGCGATCCCCGTCCCCGTCGCAATAAAGATCGTATCCCGCATCGGAGGCCGCAGAATAAAATCCCCAAACGGCCCCTGGCATTGCAGTTCATCACCTTCTTTCATGTCGCAAAGAAAGTTCGACATAAACCCGTCCTGCACGCGATTCAGGCAAAGCGCAAACCGATTGTCTTCGCCCGGCGGAGATGCGATGGAATATGCGCGGGTGATTTCTTCCCCGTCAGCCTTCGTGTGTTTAAACGACATCCATTGCCCTGCCACGAACCCGAAACGTGGCACGCCTTTCATCTCGAACTCCAGATGCTTTGTGTAGTCGGATAAAGCACGAGACTGGCTCAATCGCGCGGTGTAGGTTTGAAATGGAGTCATTTAATTTATGTTAGATGAAAAGTCCTGCTTCATGGACGCGGCGATTTCTGAAAGAGGTTCGCAACAGGGTCCAGCCCCGAAAAGGGCGGCACAAGTTAGCCCAGGACGTGAGTCGTGGGTACAGGTACGAACAGATTTCACGTCCCGCAGGGCGCAACGACCGCACGGAACGAAGTTGTTTTTCCTAAAAGAACCTGGAAGGTCTCCCGCCGCCTTGCTACCATTCATCGGCCTGCTTATACTTGATGAGTTTGCCACCACGAAATGATGACCGCCACAATGAAGACCATTTCCCTCGAACAAGAAATTAATCCGTGGGAGGCTCAGGCCGCCCGATTCGACATTGCCGCACAAAAATTAAATCTTGACGAGGGCTTGCAGAAGGTTCTTCGCTATCCAACGCGCGAAATTATCGTCCACATTCCCGTCGCGCTCGACAATGGAAAGTTGGAAGTCTATACCGGATTTCGAGTGCAACATTCCATCGCTCGCGGGCCTGGCAAGGGTGGAATTCGCTATTCTCCTGACGTCACTCTGGATGAAGTCCGCGCCCTCGCCAGTTGGATGACGTGGAAATGCGCGGTGGTGAACATCCCCTTTGGTGGCGCAAAGGGCGGCGTGATTTGCGATCCTCACAAGATGTCCATGGGCGAGTTGGAACGCATGACTCGCCGTTACACCGCCGAGCTCATCGAATTTATCGGACCGGAAAAAGACGTGCCCGCGCCAGACATCAATACCAATGAGCAGGTGATGGCGTGGATCATGGATACATACTCCATGCACATGCGGCAGACCGTGACTGCCGTGGTGACCGGAAAGCCGGTAAACATTGGCGGGTCGCGCGGACGCCGCGAAGCCACAGGCCGCGGCATCATGATCGTTTGCGACGAGGCAATCAAAAAGTTGGGACTATCCCGGGAGTCGTCTCGCGTCATCGTGCAGGGATTTGGCAATGTAGGATCGAATGCCGCACAGCTTATGGCGGAAGCCGGTTACAAGATCATAGGAGTCATTGAAGTGGACGGCAGTATCTACAACCGGAATGGATTGGACGTAACGGCGCTGGTGGGGTACCGTCAGCGTAATGGAAACATCAAAGGCTTTCCCGAAGCCGAAGCCGCCGACCCGGCCGAATTGTTATTGACCGACTGCGAAATTCTGATTCCGGCCGCCACCGAAAATCAAATCACCAGCCGCAATGCTGACCGGGTGAAATGCCGAATCCTCGCGGAAGGCGCGAATGGTCCCACCACCGCCGTCGCCGACGAGATTCTGGCTGAAAAAAAGGTCTTTGTAATTCCTGATATTCTTTGCAATGCCGGAGGAGTGACAACTTCCTATTTCGAATGGGTCCAGGACCGTCAAGGATATTTCTGGCAGGAGTCCGTTGTAAACGAACAACTCGAAATCATAATGAAAAACGCATTCGAAGATGTAGTCCGCTATGCCGAGACCCACAACGTTCACAATCGCATCGCCGCTTATATGCTGGCCATTGATCGTGTGGCGTACACAATCCGCCAGCGCGGAATCTACGCATAGCCGCTCCCGAAACCCAAGTTCCAGATAATGGTTTGCGTGAACGTTTGGTAGAAACCCGCTGAATACAAGAAGCGTGGAGGGAGGACTAGTGCCCTGCTGGCCAGATATTTGGGAGCGCATGAAGGACCTTCTGCCTTTGTTCGGCGGGCTCGCTTCGGTGCTCGCATACCTCGCAGTCGTGACTCTTCTTGTATGGGCACCCAAACTCCGCAAGCGCTGGCTGCGGGTTGCCTCTCGCATTGTGGGCATAGCTGCCGTCGTGCCTGTAGCAATCATGCTACCTGCCGTTCTCTTGGGTCTGGCACTGGCGAGCGGCAATCCGCCCACCGAAACTCGTATCGTGCACTCCACAGATGGTCAAGAAGCTAGATTGAGGTATGACGGAGGCTTTCTCGGACGCGACTACACAAGGGTCGACCTGAAAACTCCTGACTCCTGTCGGCACATCGCTGTTTTCTGGCATGCTGGACCGAGCTTCCTTGATGATGTGAAAATGGACTGGCTAGACAATCGTCACCTCCGCCTCACGTATCACGCTCGATCTGGCGATCCACAGCATTGTGAGCAGCGGGCTGGGGAAGTCACTGTCGTCTGCACATCCTTGGGATGGCCTTACTAGACGCGGCTGAGACAGTCCCCGTGTTTTCTACAGCTGGGCAAGGAATCTCGCGCGCACTGAAACTAAGCCTCCCCACTGGCGACATTGGCTTTGCGAGGGGACGGCGTTGGCGACTCCGGGTTCGTGTCGAAAATTTTACAGCTTCGGATATTCTCTATGAACAAATGGCCGTCATAGAGAAATTCGATGCCATAATTCTCGGTGCCGGCGCGGCTGGACTCATGTGCGCGGCCGAAGCCTCCAAGCGGGGACGCCGCGTCGCTCTTCTTGAGCGCGCCGAGCGCATTGGCCGGAAGATCCTAATCTCCGGCGGCGGACGTTGTAACTTCACTAATATCCATTGCACATCTGACAATTTCATTTCCGGGAATCCGCACTTCGCAAAATCCGCGCTGGCCCGTTATACCCCTGCGGATTTCATTGCTCTGGTTGAAAAGCATTCCATTCCGTATCACGAGAAAACCCTAGGACAGCTTTTTTGCGATCGCGCCGCGAGTGACATTACCCGCATGTTGCAAGGTGAGTGTGATGCAGGAGGCGTGAGAATATTCCTGAACTCAGATATTCGCGAAGTAAGCCATGCAAGTGAATTCGTCGTGCGATCCGGAGAAACTGAATTTCATGCGCCGGTATTGATAATTGCGACAGGTGGCCTTTCGATCCCGAAGATGGGAGCGACGGCGTTTGGATACGACTTGGCCGCCAAATTCGGATTGAAGATTCGTCAAACGAAACCAGCGCTGGTCCCGTTCGTTCTTAACATAAAAGACCAAAAAGACTACTGCGATCTGGCTGGCATCTCCGCAAAGGTGATTGTTGGTTGCGCTGGCCATTCTTTTGAAGAAGCAATGCTAATCACCCACCGCGGCTTAAGCGGCCCCGCAATCTTACAAGCCTCCTCGTATTGGAGGAGCGGTGAACCGATTTATATTGATCTCGCCCCGGGTCAGGATGTGACGGCGACAATTCGCGAGGCTAAGGTTCGCAACGCTTCCACAGCGCAGGCGGCATTGCAAACCTTTCTGCCAACCCGCTTATCTGGACGCTGGCTTGATTTGAATTGGCTGAATCACAATTCGGCTTCGCAATGGACCAATCAAGCATTAGAAGATCTCGAACGGCGAATTCATCACTGGACGCTCGTGCCCTTAGGAACCGAAGGCTATCAAAAAGCAGAAGTCACGGCAGGCGGAGTTGATACCGATGAATTGTCGGCGAAGACGATGGAATGCCGCAAGGTTCCCGGACTGTTCTTCATCGGCGAAGTCGTGGACGTAACTGGGCACTTAGGTGGACACAACTTTCAGTGGGCCTGGGCCTCAGGAGTCGCCGCAGGCCGCGCTCTTTAAAGGCAAATGTGGTGCGGACACTCCTGTCCGCCGATTTTGATCCTGTTCCAGTGCAGCAATTAAAATCAACTGCAACGGCGGCGGACAGGAGTGTCCGCCCCACAAGAGTCCTGGTGTTGACTGACCTTCTGTGCGCACAGTCATCCCGCCGACAATCCCATCTGGATGACCTCGGCCAAATGCAGCGCATGACGTCCCGTACACTGCGCAATCTGCTCGCGGCAACTGAACCCATCCGCGATGATCAAGTAATCATCTGCCGTTTGTCGAATCGCAGGCAGAAGCTCAAGTTCTCCGATTGCAATGGAGGTATCGTATTTCTCTCTCTCGAAGCCAAATGATCCAGCCATCCCGCAACAGCCCGGTGCAGGCGTCTCAAAATCAATACCAAGAACGCGCAGCACCTCCTCTTCATCCGTCATTTTCATGATGGACTTGTGATGGCAATGACCATGCATAATCGCTTTTCGATCTAATTTAGGCAGTCGAAAGCGATCGCCTTTGCGCCGGAGGAACTCGCTAAGCAGAAACGTTTGCTCGGACAATCGCTGCGCCAGTTCATTTTTCGGGAACAAGTTCAGCATTTCATCGCGAAAAACCGCCGCGCAACTGGGTTCCAGAACTACTACCGGAATGCCGGCGCTTATCTCCTCGGCTAACACCTTCAGAATCCTGAGCAGAAGCCTCTTTGCACGATCCAACATTCCAAAGTCATAGAGCGGGCGGCCGCAGCACAAAATATCTTTCGGCAACTGCACTTGAAATCCGCAGTGCTCAAGGACATCCACGGCAGCCTTAGCCGTTTCTGGATGAAAATAATTGTTGAATGTATCGGGCCACAAAAGTACGCGATCACCGTCAGGATTCATGCATTCGCGACGCTCGAACCATGCTCGAAATGTCTGCGCAGCAAATACGGGAATAGATCGCTGCGGCGGCATTCCCGCGACGCGCTTCGCGATATCGCGCAGTATGGGCGACTGCGTCACCAGGTTCACCATTCTCGGGGCATGGGAAGCGATCCGCGCCCAGATATCAATATTTCCAAACGCATACGCACTCCGCGTTTGAAGCCGGTTCTCGTAGTAATGCGAAAGAAATTCAGCTTTGTAGGTCGCAACGTCAACCCCCACAGGGCAATCGCTCTTGCAGCCTTTGCAGGAAAGACACAAATCGAGCGAGTCTTTAACGTGCTGGTCACGCCATCCGTCTTGAATCGCGTCGCGTTTCGTCATCTCCCACAGAAGATGAGCGCGTCCCCGGGTCGAATGTTCTTCTTCGCGAGTGACCCGAAAACTCGGACACATCACTCCGCCTTCATAATTCCTGCACTTTCCTACCCCGACGCATCGCAGCGTAGCGTGGGCGAGGCTTCCATCATCGTCTGGATATTGAAAATGAGTTGTGGGCTCCCACGGACGATATCCGGCGCCCAGACGCAGATTCTCATCCAGGCGATAGGGTTCCACGACTTTTCCGGGATTCATTTTCCAATCCGGATCCCATATCGCTTTGAATTCTCCGAAAGCCTGCACCAATTCCGGGCCAAACATTTTTGGCAGCAGTTCGGCGCGGGCTTGCCCGTCTCCGTGTTCACCGGAAAGCGATCCGCCAAAGCTCACCACAAGGTCGGCGGCCTCTTCCACAAATTTGCGAAATTTACTTATGCCTTTCTGGGTTGTGAAATCGAAATCAATTCGAGTGTGGATGCACGCGTGACCGAAATGGCCATACAGTGCGCCCCGATAGCCATGTTCATTCATCAACTTCTTAAGACTACGCAAATAGCTCCCGAGTCTCTCCGGCGCAACTGCCGAATCCTCCCAACCCTCCCATGCCGGCGGTTCGCCTGGAACGTGGGCAAGCACTCCCAGACTCGATTCCCGCACCTCCCAAACACGCTTCGCCTGGTCATTGTCAGTGAGCAAACGCACATGCGGAGGATTGGCGTCTCGTTGCAACGCGGAAATTAATTTGTTCGCCTGATCCGTGGCATCAGCCGCGGTCTCGCCACCGAATTCAGCGAACAGCCATCCACCGCCTTCGGGAAGCAATGCTAGCCCTTCGGAATTAATGCCCTTACGACGCGTATATTCGACCAGAAGATCGTCAATACCCTCGAGGCCGATCGGCCTATGCGCCATCACTTCTGGGACGTGATCGGCGCATTGATAGATATCCGGATACGCAATGAGAAGCAATACTCGTGCAGGAGGGCTCTTTACCAACTTACAAGTAGCTTCAAGAACGGTCGCGCAAGTTCCCTCGGACCCAACCAACGCCTTCGCCACATGAAAACCGTTTTCAGGCAAAAGATAATTGAGGTTGTATCCAGAAACCCTTCGCGGAATATGAGGATATCGCTCGCGAACCAGTTCTCCGTAGTGATCGCGCAGGTTTCTCAAGGACGCATAAATTTCGCCTTGCCGCCCGCCCCGGCGAACAAGCTCGTCAATCTCCGAGTCAGTGGTCGCGCCGACTTTCATCCTTTCGCCGTCATAAGTAAGGACGTCAAGCTCCTCAATGTTGTCGTCCGTCTTCCCTGCCATCACGGAATGCACGCCGCACGAGTTATTTCCAATCATGCCGCCTAAAGTGCACCGGCTATGCGTGGCGGGATCGGGCGCAAACGTTAAATGAAATTTTTCGGCTGCGGCCCGCAGGTGATCAAGTACTACGCCCGGTTCGACGCGAGCCAATTTGCGCTCTGGATCAACGTCAATGATGCGCGCCATGTATTTCGAAAAATCGAGGATGACCGCAACGTTGCAGCATTGTCCCGCCAGCGATGTTCCTCCGCCGCGACATAGAATTGGCGCGCCATATTCTCTCGCGGTCGCGACCGTGGCAATCACATCGTCAGCATCGCGCGGAAGCACGACGCCAATCGGGACTTGGCGATAATTCGAGGCATCCGTCGCATAGAGAGCGCGGCTGCCATCATCGAAGCGCACCTCGCCGCGCACGCGCCGCTTGAGCGCGGTTGCAAGTTGAACTCTGTCCACGTTGGCTGATTTGGAAGAATTTGCGAGTTGAATTAAATTGTCCGGCATGCCGGAGGAGGTGCGCCGTCAGCTTGCTCTTAGACGAAATGCCGAGTGCCGTAGTCCATCAGGCTCAAGCCGAGCAACAACATAAGCCAGAAAAGTGCGGACAAGATGACTGTTTTCGTCAGCCGGTCGCTCGTGTATTTTACGTGCATGAAGATCAGTACGACCAGCAGGGCCTTGAATGTGGCGATGACAAGTGCCACCACTGTGTTGAATGGCCCCAGGTCAATGAAGGCGACCCCCGCCGTGATCACGGTGAGACACATCAGGACGGCCCAGATGATTACGTACAGCCTGGCGGATAAAATGTGTTCGTGTTCAGCCATGTTTGCTCTTTAACCTTTGCTCTCGAATCTTTGTCCTCTAATCTTTGCTCTCGAGTCAATGAAACGGTTTTCGATCAATCAGATACAACAGCGGGAACAGGTAAATCCAGACGATATCCACAAAGTGCCAGTACAGCCCACCGATTTCAATGGGCGTGTGATATTCCGGCGTGTACTTTCCCTTCCACGCAAAGTACGTAAGCACTGTGAAGATTCCTAATCCGACCACCATGTGGAGAGCGTGCAAGCCTGTCAACGCGAAATATAACGAAAAATAAATCTGGGAATGTGCCTGGTTGATGTGAATGCCATATTTCTGGCCGACCGACACAAGATCAGACGCGTTAAAGGAGCTCCCCGGAACGTGGTGCTCTTCATATTTCTGATACCACTCAACACCCTTAATGCCTAGAAATGCCACGCCGAATACCATGGTTATAAGCAGCAGCGTGACCAGTAATTTGCGCTTGCCCATCTGCGCCGCACGGACTCCTAACGCCACAGTCAAACTGCTGCAAATGAGGACCATGGTGTTAATCGTCCCCAGCCAGATGTTAATGCTGCGGCTGCCGAGAGCAAACTCGTTGTAATACCAGCGCCGGTAAATCAGGTAAGCGGCAAACATACCACCGAAAAACATGATCTCCGTGCCCAGAAACAGCCACATGCCGAAGGTGGAGGTATTTTTCTGCTGCTCCATGTCGGCGAAGTGGTGCTGAAGCTCGGTCGGATGCTCGAGCGCGATCAGGCTATCGCTCAAGAGAAACCTCCTCTGGCATCGGAATTTCGTCGTAGTTATATGCTTCCCAAGTAACTTCGGGAGTCTCGTCAAAATTAAAGGTCGGAGGAGGAGAAGCCGTCTTCCATTCCAGACCGGCCGCGCCCCACGGATTGTCGCCGGCGATTTTCCCGTATCGCAACGACCACAACATATAGATCATCGGTAGCAAATAACCGACGGCAAGAATTGTCGAACCGGCCGTGGAGAAAACATTCAGAACCTGAAATTCCGGTGGATACTGCCAGTAACGCCGCGGCATTCCCATATAGCCAAGAATGAATTGAGGAAAGAATGTGAGGTTGAATCCAATAAACACGATTGCCGCAGCAAGCCGTCCCCAGGCTTCCGGATACATTCGTCCGGAAATTTTAGGCCACCAGAAATGAAGACCGCCGAGGTATCCCATCACCGCGCCGCCGACCATAATGTAGTGAAAATGTGCGATCACGAAATACGTATCCGTTACGTGGACATCGAAGCCAAGCGCCGCCAGGAACAATCCGGTGAGTCCGCCGATGGTGAACAATCCAATGAAACCAAGCGCATAAAGCATGGGAGTTGAAAATGAAATGGACCCTTTATACATGGTCGCCGTCCAATTAAATACTTTGACGGCGGAAGGCACGGCTACCAGATAGCTCAGTATGGAAAAGAACAGTGCCGAGTACAGCGAGATTCCGGCTACGAACATGTGGTGCGCCCAAACTAGAAATCCGAAAACGGCAATTGCGATACTCGACATGGCCACGAAGCTGTAGCCGAAAACTCTCTTGCGCGAGAAGCACGGAATGATTTCGCTGACCACTCCCATGGCCGGAAGAATCATGATGTAAACCGCGGGGTGGGAATAAAACCAGAATAAGTGCTGAAATAACAGCGGATCTCCGCCGCGCGTCGGATCGAAGATGCCCAGGTGGAAGGCCCGTTCGAAGATCAGCAGCAGCAGAGTGATCGCCAGCACCGGGGTACCCAGCAAAAAGATGATGCTGGTTGCATAGATTGACCACAGAAAGAGCGGCAGCCGAGACCAGGTCAAGCCCGGCGCACGCATGCGGTGAATGCTCACCACAAAGTTCAATCCGGTAAGGATGGATGAAAATCCAACAATGAAGATAGAAAGTCCGGCCTCGATGACCTTGGTGTTCGTGAACGCCGTGCTGAATGGAGTGTAGAAAGTCCAGCCCGTGTCCACGCCACCGGTGACGATGCAGTGCAGCATCATGCAGCCGCCAAAGATATACAAATACCAGCTCAAAAGATTGATACGCGGAAACGCCAGGTCCTTCGCGCCGATCATCATGGGCACGAGAAAGTTTCCCAGCACGGCGGGAATGGAAGGAATCAGGAAGAAGAACACCATGATCTGACCGTGCATGGTGAACAACTTGTTATACGTATCCGCCTGAACCAGATCGCCCGCCGGCGTCAGCAACTCCAGCCGGATCAGCAAGGCAAAAAATCCGCCGATAAAGAAGAAGAAGGTGATGGACAGTAAATACAGCAATGCAATTCGCTTGTGGTCAGTCGTGAGCAGCCACGAGCGGATGCCATATTCGCTATTAATGTAATTCTCGCGTTCGGTAGTAACTACTGCGGTAGCCATTTCTATTCCTTGGGATGCTGTGGTTGCGTGCCCGGCGGTATCAGTGTTGGATTTCCCGCCGAACCTGCCGGCGGCACACTCAAAGATTTGACGTATGCCACCAGTTCGTTCATTTGTTCTTCGTCTACCAGGCCTTGAAACACCGGCATGATATTTTTGAATCCGGAAACAATCTTCGCTCCAGGATTCAGTACGGATTCTCGAATATAGTTCTCATCCGCAATAACAGTGCGGCCGTCTTCGAGCGTTACCGGATTCCCGTAAACACCATTCAGGGTCGGACCTCGGCCCTGCGTCTCGAACCGATGGCATGTGGGGCATCCAAGCTGTTCGAATTGGCTTTGGCCTGCGGCGGCAAGCGATCCGAAAGTTCTGCTCGTCGCGAGCCATGTCTGATAATCTGACGGATCCATCACCACAATCTGGCCAAGCATCCCGGAGTGCATGGTCCCGCAATACTCGGCACAAAATAAGTGATAAGTGCCCGGCTTGGTTGCGCGAAACCAGGCTGTAACATACCGGCCCGGAAGCACATCCTGCTTGATTCTGAACGCAGGGACGTAGAAGCTGTGGATCACGTCCTGCGACGTGAGAATCAATTTTACGTCCCGGCCCACTGGTACGTGCAGTTCATTGATCTCGCGCTGGCCTTCAGGATGTTGAAACTTCCACATCCATTGTTTTGCGACGGTATAAATTTCGGTTGAATCCCTTGGCGGCGTGCGCTCGTGAAAGTAAATAATTGCGCCCCATGCGAAGATGACAAGAAAGATACCAAGCGGAATGACCGACCAGGCTATTTCCAGAATGATGGAGCCGTGAATTTGCTCCGCCTCGCGTCCGTGGCGGCGGCGGTATTTAATCGCGAAGACCGTAATCGTAGTAAAAATAGCCGTGCAGGTCACCAGCGACAAAAGCAGCAAAAACACATATAGCAGGTCGAGTTGCCCCGCAATTGTCGAAGCCTGCACCGGCCAAAGTGGGAAAGTTTCAAACATGTTCTTCGACCCGCGAAGCCTTTCGATGTTCGGCGTCAGAGCCATGGCGAATTAGCACCGCCATGAACAGGCCCAGAATCAATACCGTTGCCAGCGCGGAGAGTTGCAAAATTCTGGAAATAACCGCACCATATCGGCCAGTGTTAGGGTCATAGTGATAGCAGTACAGCAATACCTCGTCCACGACCGTGCCGATTTTATGCTGCGAAGCCTGAATCAATCCGAGCCGCAAGTCTTTGGGCGCATATTCCACGCCGTAGTAGTACTGCGCGATCTTTCCCTCCGGCGTGAGTATCATGATTGCGGTTGAGTGCGCGAACTGTTCGGTCTTGGGATCGTACTGATACTGGAACCCTGCGGCCTTGGTCAGCGCATCTATCGAACTCTGCGGTCCGGTGAGAAAATGCCAGCCTTGCGCCGCCCCCGGCCGTCCGTAGCGCTCCATGTATTCGGCTTTCTTAGCCGCGCCGATTTCCGGCGTATCCTTTGGATCAAAGCTCACGGTCAAGACATTGAATTCATCGCCCACATTAAATTTTAGAACCTTCAACGCGCCGGAAAGTCCGGCCAGGACTTCTCCACAAAGCATGGGACACTTGTAATAAACCAGGCTCAAAATCATTGGTTTCTGGCCAAAATAGTCGCCGATGCGAACTGTCTTTCCGGTTTCATCTTTGAAGATTAAGTCGCCGGGAATTTGTCCATTCAGATTTTGCTGAATGCCTACATTTTTCAATCCCGGAGGACGAACATTTGCCGGAGGAGACAGAAGTCCCGTACTCATGTTTTGGCCATAACCGGCAGCCGACAGGACTGCCACAATTGCCGCCAGCCGCGCTGCACTGCTCCATTTCCACATACGGCGCACTACTTCTTTCCTTTCGCGTTGGTTGCCTTGGTTGGCTTGTTTGCCGGCGGCAATGAATTTTGTCCGCCCTGATCGGCGCGCGCGGCCGCTGCATAAATAGTATTAGTGACCGACTCAGGCACAGTTCCCGTCTTCGGCGTTGTGTTCAGTCCGCGCTGCGCGATCAGGTCCATCGCCCGGTCAATCGGAATTCGAAGCGCTCCACCCGGCTGATCGCTCTGCCCGTAGCTATTTAATTTCTGCTCTTCCTCGAGCCTTAAATCGTTTATCTCGATCCGCTCATTTGTTTCCAGACGCGGCTGCGAAAAATTCTTGTCAATTCGCGCCGCCACAATCGCGGGATTCATATCCCGAGTATCGGCTTCCGCCGGCTCCGCCATCGGACTTTGAGCCGTCTGGTGAGTTTTTTCATACCAGTCTCCGAATCGGAACGTTCCCAGAACAATGAAATAGACAATTGCCAACAACACAGCCAGCGTCAAAAGGAATCCCAGGATTGTCTTAGACGAGAGATCCCTCCGCTCGAATCTCACATCCTCATTGCGGCCACTACGATAATCGTTGTGCATGTGGTCAGTCATGGGCAAGCTCCAGAAGTTCCACGGCATGCGGATCGTACAGCGGTAAAAGTGGACGCCTTCTCACATTGCGGAAAAACAGCGCCAGCCAAAAACCGCCCATCGCGATAGGAACCACTGCATCGAGGAAATGCCAATAGAAAGTCGGATGAAAACTGGGTTCGATAAAGAAATACAAATCTACATACCGCATGAAGATCAGCCATACCGCGACCCAAACCAGGCGGTAAACATTGCGCTTCAAGGACCGCGAAAGCAGCATTGCGAATGGCACCGCGAAATGAAAAATTATCAGGAACAGTCCGGTAAGCGCCCAGCCATCATGAAACCGGCGAACGTAAAATGTGATTTCATCCGGCAAGTTTCCCGCCCAGATAATTAACAGTTGCGAAAATGAGAAATATGCCCACAACATAATAAAGGTGAGCATCAATTTGCCGTGATCCTGAACTTCCTTCGGCTTCAGGTACGACGACATCGGCTTATAGGGGAAAAACATTCGCTCTACAACCACCATAAAGCAAATTGCCGAAAGCGTCTGGCCCACCAGATAGATCATCGCGTAGATCGTCGAAATCCAGGGCGGCGTAAGCGACATCACCCAGTCAATGACGGCGAAAGACATGCTGAACGAATAGATAACGAGTCCCGGTGCGGCAATGGTTCGAAACCTTGGACTCAAATTGCGGGTGGGAGGATGGTCCTGCTCTCCCGATACTTTGTTCAGCCGCCACGCAAGGAATATCCAGATCGCAAAATAAGCGACTCCCCGCCAGATGAATCCTACAGGCGTCAGATACGAGTGCGTCACACCTCTCAGGCGCGAATCCTGAGCCATGGCTGCCGCATCCGTCCACACGTAAATGTGGCGCATCCCGATGATTAGAGGAATGAACAGCAGCGCCATCAGAGGAAGCGTGCCAATGGCAGCCTCCAGCGGACGCCGCACGACCATGCCCCACTTCCCGCCCGTTAAGTGAAAGATCATGAGGTATGACATGCATCCCATGGTCAATCCCAGCCATGCCATGAAAGCGAGAAGATAGGAGCGGAAAAACTGATCAGGGGAGAGAAACGCGAAGACAATGGCGATGATTGCGAAGATGATGCCAACGATCAGCGACCGTCGCTGAATGACCTGCGCAACCGGCGGCGCCATAAAATCCATATTGTTCGCGCGCACCGTGCTCATTTCGATTCTTCTCCTGGATTGCTTTCGGGCGCCGCGATTGCCGGCAACGTTGCCCCAGAACCCGGATCGCCGCGGAATTGTGGAGGTTCAGATGGAATCTTTTGTCCCGTCGCAACATCCGCACTGGTCGCCGATTGACTCAGCTGCAGTGCGCGGATATAGGCGACGATGCACCACCGATCCCGCGCGGGAATTTGCGGCGCGTACTCCGGCATGGCTCCGAATCCGTATGTCATTACCTCGAAGAAATATCCCAACGGCGCTTTACGCAAACGGTCGGTGTGATAAGACGGCGGAGCCCGGAATCCGCGCTGCACCACCATGCCATTGCCATCGCCCATCCGCGAATGGCAGGGCGCGCAATAAATATCGAAACGCTGCTGGCCTCGCTCCAGCACATCCTTGGTCACCGGGAAAGGCATGTAATCGCCGGGACTATCGCCAACTTTTCCGGTATAGAAATACGTGTCCTCATGCAACTGGCCACGCGCCACGGTGCCTTCGACCGGAGGCCGTTCTGAACGCAAATCCGGATAAAAATCGCTCATCGCCAGCGGCTTAAAACGAGGCTGATCGTGCATATCCTGCCGGCATCCCGCAAGCGCCAGCAGACTCAACAACCCCAAACTCGACAATCCCAGGGACGACAATTTGCGGAGAATCGGCACTAGCTGGGAACCTCCGAAATTGATTTTGCTCCCAGGCTCTCGAGAAACGCACGGGTCTTCACGGTGTCATACCTGGGATCGGAGGAGAAAATCACCAGGAAAAATTTATCTCTGGTCACCTCAGCGAAACGCGGCACGTTAAACACCGGATGGTATGGCATGGGCAACCCGTTCAACACCAACATGCCGAAAACCGCCGATAGGCCCGCGAATAAAATCGTCATTTCAAATGTGACCGGAATAAATGCCGGCCAGGAATTGGGCGGCCTGCCACCGATGTTTACCGGATAACTAATAGTGTTTATCCACCATTGCAGCATGAACCCGCCGCACATTCCCAGAATCCCGCCTATCAGCGTGATGAGCGGGACCCCGTTCTTGTGGAATCCGATTGCTTCCGCCAGTTCCTCAATGGGGAACGGACTATACGCATCAACCTTTTTATATCCCGCTTCGGTGGTGCGTTCAGCCGCGGCAACAATATCGGTGGCCGTATCGAATTCCGCCATCATTCCGAAGATTGGTTCTGGCTTCATTTGTGCTTGACCTCCGCTTCAGGCAGCAGAGTATCCAGCTCAAATATCGAAATCATTGGCAGCAGCCGCACAAAAAGGAACATCAATGCGCAGAACATCCCAAGAGTCCCCATGAGGACGGCCCAATCCCAGCGCGTGGGATAGTACATTCCCCAGGCGGAATTGGTGAAGTCGCGGGTCAGGCTGACCACCACAATGATGAAACGTTCAAGCCACATGCCCACCAGAACATCCATTGAGATAAGGAAAAGCCAGACTGGATTGGTGCGGATGCGGCGAATCCACAAAATCTGGGGCAAGATTATATTGACGAAGAGCAGACCCAGATACCAGGGGGCGTAGGGCCCATGAAGCCGGGTCCAGCGCAAATAGTTTTCGTAAGGATTCCCGCCATACCAGTTCATGAACGCTTCCATCCCATAACCGTAGGCGACAATCAGGCCTGTGGCCAGCATCACCATGGCAGAGTTTTCGAGATGCCGGTCCGTGATGAAATCTTTCACGTTATAAAATTTGCGAATCGGAATGGCAAGCACCAGCACCATCGCGAATCCGGAATAAATTGCCCCCGCCACGAAGTACGGAGGAAAAATTGTCGTATGCCAGCCGGGTACGATACCGATTGCGAAATCGAAGCTCACTACCGTGTGAACTGAGAGAACCAGGGGCGTCGCTAACCCGGCCAGCAACAGATAAGCAGTTTCATAGCGGGCCCAATGCCGCGCAGAACCGCGCCAGCCCATGGCCAGCATTCCGTATGTAAAACGAATGAACCGATTGTCGGTGCGATCGCGAAGACTCGCGAGATCGGGGATCAATCCAATGAACCAGAACACCAGCGAAATCGTGAAGTAAGTCGAAACGGCGAAAACGTCCCATACCAGCGGACTGCGAAAATTAGGCCAATATCCCATCGTGTTGGGATACGGAAACAGCCAATAAAATACCCATGGCCTGCCGAGGTGAAGCAGCGGAAACACGCCGGCTTGCGCGACGGCGAACAGCGTCATGGCCTCGGCGAAGCGATTGATCGAATTGCGCCATGATTGCCGCAACAACAGAAGAATGGCCGAAATCAAAGTCCCGGCGTGGCCAATTCCGATCCACCAAACGAAGTTGACGATGGCGAATCCCCAACCGATTGGGATGTTGACGCCCCAGATTCCGACGCCTTTCACGAACAAATAAGTAGCGCCGAACAACACGCCTTGCATCACCATGAAACTGACGAAGAATCCGGCGACCCATCCAAGATGTAACGGGCGCTTGAGGACCAGTCCGCTGATCTTGTCGGTAATGGAGGCAAAAGTATGTCCCGGCAACAGAACCGGCGCTTTATCCTCGCCCTCTTCGACTTCGGTTGGTCTCACCATTCTTTTTCTTGCGTTCTCTTATTACGCTTTCTTAGGTTTCCAGATCTGGATTCGGATTTCGGATTTCGGCCAGATAAGTTGTCCGGGGACGGGTGTTCAAGTCATCCAGCAGACCGTAATTCCGTGAATTGGCTTTAAGTTTTGAAACCTGACTGTTCCGGTCGTTAATATTCCCGAACGAAATCGCATTCGCCGGACATGATTGCTGGCAGGCGGTGAGCAACTCGCCGTCCGCGATTTTGCGATCCGCGACTTCCGCGTCAATTCGATGATGATTAATCCGCTGCACGCAGTACGTGCATTTTTCCATCACTCCGCGGCTGCGCACGGTCACGTCGGGGTTCCGCATCATCTTGAATTGCGGCGTCTCCCAATCCTGGAACAAAAAGAAATTAAACCGCCGCACTTTGTACGGGCAGTTGTTCGAGCAATACCGCGTGCCTACGCAGCGGTTGTAAACCATGTCATTCAGCCCTTCGGAGCTATGCGTGGTGGCGCCCACGGGACAAACCAGCTCGCACGGCGCGTTTTCGCACTGCATGCACGGAACCGGCTGAAAATACGCTTTGGGATTATCGCGGTCGCCCTGGTAGTAGGCATCCACGCGCAACCAGTGCATGTGGCGGCCCTTGTTGACCTGCTCCTTGCCGACGATGGGAATGTTATTTTCCGACTGGCAGGCGAGGATGCAGTTATTGCATCCCACGCATGCATTCAGATCAATCGTCATTCCCCATGCGTAAGGTTCTTTGGCGTAGTCGTAACCGGGATAAAGTGTCAGTTCTGGGGGAGGATTTCCCGCTTGCGCGAAATTCGGATCTTTCTTGTATTCATCAAGGGTTCGCGTGCGCACTAGCGGCCTGTCCCCGCCATCTCCGGTTTCCATCGTCTGGTAGCCCTGAGTTGACGCGAGCAGGTAGGTTCCGCCGGTTTTCTTAATGTTCAAGCCAGTAGTAAACCAGGGCGTGCCGCTGAACCGCAGCGGATACATGTCGAATCCGGCACCCGTGCCGACGCGGCCTGCGCGGCTGCGTCCATATCCAAGAAATACAGTAACTGAATTATCTGGATGTCCCGCCTGAATCCAGATTGGAGCGTCAAGGCTTTTTCCGTTTAGCTCCAAACGAACGAGATCCTGAGTCTTCAATCCCATTCGCTCGGCCATCGCGGGGCCCATGAGCACGGGATTATCCCAGGTCATTTTCGTCATCGGCTTGGGTAGTTCCTGCAACCAGCCATTGTTGGAGAACCGCCCGTCATAGATGGAGGGATCGCGGCGGAAATTGATTTCAATGCTGTTGTCGTTCTGATTTGTCGCCGATGAGGCCGCCGCGGCTTTCGCCGTAACGCTCTTCGGCGCGAAGGCCGTGCCTTCGATCCAGCCATCGTGCAGCGACTTTCTCCAGAAGGCGTCGAAGTCAGCGCCTGTGTGCTGGGATCGCCAATAATTCTGGATGTGTCCATGGCCCGTCGCCTCTGTTTGTCCGGCGAAAAGAGCCATCAGTTCATACACGCTCTTCCCGCCATAAAGCGGCGCAATCAGCGGCTGCACGATGCTCACCGTACCGTCATAGGCGCGCGCGTCTCCCCACGATTCAAGGTAATGAGCTTCATTAATGTGCCAATGACAGTACTGCGAAGTTTCGTCCTGATAGAGGCCGAGGTGCACTCGCAAAGGAATGTTGCTGGATTTTAAAACGTCCGCAAACCCGAGATCAGGGGGCGCATCATAGAGAGGATTCACGCCGGCAATCACAAGCAACTGCACTTTGCCGCCGCGCATATCGGCGATCAAATCTTTAAGCGAATCGGTCTGATTAATCGGATTCACGTTCACCGGTTCGGTATAGAAGACTGTCTTCCCGACGTTGCCGAGCGACTGATTAATCTGATGAACTAGCGCATGAACGGCGGGAGGCTGATGGTCGCCGGCGATGACGACGCCAGATCCACGATGGCTCTGCAAATCCTTAGCAATTGCGTCAAGATATTTTTGTTGATCGCCCTTAAGCGATCCGCCTCCGCCCATGCTTCCCAAGCCAGCCACCAAGGCTTGCGCAAATGGCTCAATGTCACTCGCGCGCACCGGCAAATGGTGATCCGCCTTCACTCCTGTCGAACTGGGCGTACTTTCGATCGCGTACATCCGGCTCATGTTGCCGGAATCAGGATTGCGCCGCTTTGCGAAATCCCGCGCATAGCGCGTGACGCCGGGGAACCCTGCGTACAAAAAGTCCGCATCCAGCGAAACGATGACATCCGCCGCGTCGAATTTGTAAATCGTCTCGACCGGCTGGCCGAACGCCATCTGCGCTCCCGCTGCAACATTGTCGCGGTTCACTGGCTCGTAAACGTGCCACTTCGCTTCGGGATAGCGAGAACGAATCTGAGCGAATTGATCGGCGAGTGTTGGCGATGACACTGTCCCTGTCAAAATCCGAATCCCCGCGCCGTTCGCCGCATTCTGCGCGAGCAACGGCTCCCGCATCGCAGCCATGAATTCACCCCACGTGCTCAACTCCCCGCGATAGGTGACGTTCTGCGAGCGATCAGGGTCATACATATCAAGGATGGACGCCTGCGCGAAAACATCCGTCCCGCCCTGGCTCGCGGGATGCTGATCGTTGCCCTCAATCTTTGTCGGACGATAAAGATGACTTTCCACCAGCACAGGAGTCGCGTACCCGCCCAGCGAAAATGCCGAAGCATAAAACATCGGTCGCCCGGGAACCACTTCCTCCGGCTGCCGCACATACGGAACAATTGGCTCTAACGGCTGCTTGGTGCACGCCGTCATGCCCGCCATGGCCAGCGACGCGCCCATCAATTTCATGAATCCGCGACGCGAAACCGAATCCGCCCACTCCGACGCGCCTTTTGGAAACTCGCGGTGCATCATCTCCTGAAATTCCGTACTCCCCGCGAGTTCTTCGAGGCTTCGCCAATATTCCGGTCCTTTAGTCTCGGCGATGCGCGCGCGCGCAGTTTCCAGGTCCAGTTTGTCTTTCTTGCTGGGACAAACGGCCTCGATATGCTGCTTACCGTTATCTTTTTCCATCATTGCCACAAAATCTTTCCGATCTCTTAACTATCTATGACAAGTCGAACAACTCGTAATATCCGCCACAGAACGCAAGTTATATTTCTTGATCAGATCAACACCCAATGACCGCTGATCGGTATATGTCTTTCCGTCCAAAAGCAACGGTTTTTGGCCCGACGGCTGCTCGTACCGCATATTGAAGACTTGCTCGCGCGGTCTCAGATACTTATCCGGCGAGCGGTGACAATCGAGGCACCACTCCATTTGCAACGAAGCGTAGTTATACATCAGCGGCATGCGATCCACCGGGCCGTGACAGGTGGCGCAGCCCACGCCCTTATTAATGTGAATGCTGTGATCGAAGTAAACGAAGTCCGGAAGATCGTTGACGCGGTTCCACACCAACGACTTTCCGGTGCGGAAGCTCTCGCGCACTGGCTCAAGCATCGGCGCCCCCGCCCAGATTTGCGAGTGACAATTCATGCAAGTTCTCGTAGGAGGAATGCCGGCAAAATCCGAGGTCTCAACTGAAGTGTGGCAATAGCGGCAATCAATGCCCACGCCTGCAACATGGTGCTGGTGGCTGAACGGCACAGGTTGCGGCCTCGCAACCTTTTCGTAAGTGACATACGGAGACCGCTGGAACTGAATCGTAGCCCAGAGGAGTCCGCCGACCAGAAACACCGCTCCTATGATCGTGGCTTTCGAAAGTGTGTTGGCACTGCGGTGAAAAATCTGCATCAATCAGAACGTTCCAAGTGCAGCGGACTTACCTAAGCCCGGTTCATGCAGCGTTAGCCGATTAACTAACCATTACGATTGCGATTGTTTTAGAAAACTCGTGATTATAACAGTTTGATTGGATTTGAAAAGTGCATTAAGTAAAATTCCCAAAAAAAAGTCGGAGGAGAAAAAATCGAGCGCGAGAATAAGCTATCAAGCCGGCAAATTCCACGTAGGGACCGCGCCCTCGGCTGTCCGGGTGAGCGAAGCTCACCAAATTGGTTCATTGCGATCCTTCATCGCTTCGCGATCAGACAGTCGCGGGTAGCTGTCCTTATGCGGAATCGCCGACATTCATCGCAAATTCATCACAAGCAGCTTCGGTTCGGTCATCCCTTCAATGGCGTAGCGCAGGCCTTCGCGTCCTAATCCGGAGTCCTTCACTCCGCCATAAGGCATTTGATCGATGCGGAACGTTGGCACATCGCCAGCGACAACCGCGCCCACTTCCAGTTCTTCGTAGGCCTTAAACAGCAGCATGGAATCCCGCGTGAAGATTCCCGCCTGCAAACCATATGGAGAATTATTGACTTGACGAAGCGCGTCGTCGAAATTTTCGTAAGACTCAATAGTTACAACAGGGCCAAATATTTCCTGGCAATTCACTTTCATCTCGCTACGAGTTCCCGTTAACACTGTTGGTTCGACCAATGAACCCTCGCGGTGCCCGCCGCACAGAATCCGCGCGCCTCCACTGACCGCTTCCTGCACCCAATCAACCACGCGGACCGCATCGCTCTCACGAATCATCGGACCTAAAGCGGTAGATTCATCTAGAGGGTCACCAGTAACCAGCTTTTTCACCCGTTCTACCAGCATCTCGCTAAATTTTTCGAAGACAGACCGCTCCACGAGAATTCGCTGAACTGAGATGCACGTTTGCCCCGCATAAGAGAATCCTCCCGAAGCGCAGCGGTCGGCGGCGTAGCTTAGATCGGCGTCGCTGTGGACTATGACGCCAGCGTTCCCACCCAATTCCAGCACAACCTTTTTCTTTCCTGCGCGACGCTTTATATCCCAACCAACCGCTGCGCTTCCGGTAAAGCTGATCATCTTGATGCGCTCATCCGTAACCAGCAGCGATGCATCTTCATTGGAAAGCGGAAGCACGTTCAAAGCTCCATCAGGCCATCCGGCTTGCTGAATGACTTCTGCCAGGAGCAACGCCGTCAAAGGAGTTTGGGGAGCCGGTTTGAGTACGATGGTGCAACCGCTCGCAATTGTCGGGGCGATTTTGTGCGCGACCAAATTGAGCGGAAAATTAAACGGCGTGATCCCAGCAACCGGACCCAACGGAAACCGCCTGACGATACCCCAACGTCCAGCGGTGGACTCCAGCCAATCCAGAGGAAGATATTCACCGTAGATTCGAGTGCTCTCCTCCGCCGCAACCGTGAACGTAAAAATCGAGCGCTCGACTTCGGACCGCGCGGCCTTGATCGGCTTCCCCGCTTCCTGGGCGATGGTGTGTGCAAATTCTTCCTTCCGCGAAGTAATCGCCTCAGCCACTCGCCGCAACACGCGCTGCCGCTCAAACGCGGGCAACCGCCTCGTAGTCCCAAAAGCCTTTACTGCTGCCGCAATGGCAGCCTCCGCGTGTTCGCGTCTACCTTGAAACACGCGTCCCACAACGCTACCGTCATACGGAGATCGAATCTCAACGGCGTCCCCGGCCTCGGTCCACTTTCCATCCAACAAAAATCCTTGTGTGCTGACCGGAGCCTCTACGAGATGCGCCATACGATTACCAACCTCCGATAAATGCCAAACCGAAATTATAGACTTCTTATCGCAGCGCAATCGGTCGAGGCTTCGACGATAATGTCTGAACTCAATCAAGGATCGCGATTGCAAAAATCCATATCAGAAGCCGGACACCTTTTGCGGAAGCGGAAGCTATCTTCCCTGGAACTCACCGAAGAGTGCCTCGCGCGCATCGAAGAGTTAAATCCCAAGCTGAATGCCTTCATCACGGTGACCGCCGACGCCGCCCGCGCCCAAGCACGCGAAGCGGATGCGGAGATTCAGCGTGGAAATTGGCGTGGCCCGCTTCACGGTATTCCGCTCGCCCTTAAAGACCTCATTGATACCGCAGGAACACGCACTACTGCTGCCAGTGCTCTGTTTAAAGATCGTACCCCCACTCGGGATGCCGACGTTGTTTCGCAATTAAAAAGAGCTGGCGCTGTCTTGCTTGGCAAGCAGAACATGCACGAATTTGCCTATGGCGGCAGTTCCCTCGTGAGTTATTACGGCGATATGTGCAATCCCTGGGACACCGCCCACATTGCCGGTGGTTCGTCTGGAGGATCGGCGGCAGCCGTGGCAGCCGGTCTTTGTTACGGGGCAATCGGAACCGACACCGCCGGATCAATCCGCGAACCCGCCGCATTGTGCGGAGTAGTCGGCCTCAAGCCTACCTACGGGCGAGTCAGCACGCGGGGTGTTATTCCGCTCTCGCCATCCTTCGATCACGTAGGTCCAATCACCAGAACAGTGGAGGACGCGGCGATCGTTCTCCAGGCGATCTTTTTCCAGGGGATCGTTCTTCAAGCAATATCCGGCGCGAACGCGCCTCCGGTAGCCGCGAGACTCAATGCTTCATCTCTGGATGAAAGCGCCGCACATTTCAGAATCGGTATCCCCCGCAAGTTTTTCTTCGAAGATCTCGATCCAGAAATAGACGCTGCGGTGGAACAAGCTATCTTGGAACTCCAAACACTGGGCAATGAAATTCACGAAATCGAGCTGCCCATTCCTCAGGATCGCAAGCTTCAATCTGGCGAAGCCTATGCTTACCACGCAAAGTTTCTGGCGAGCACCCCGGAACTCTACCAGCCGGAAACGCTGCGCCGCATTCGCGCCGGAGAGAACATATCCTCGGCAGACATTCTTAAGCTCCAAACCGAGTTAGAGCAGGAGCGTCGCAACATTCAAAAAACGTTCACAGAGATTGATCTGCTGGTCACGCCAACGACCCCAATTCCCGCGACTTCCATTGACGAACTGAAAAAAGATCCCGATCTCCTGCGCCCTCAGGAAATCCTGCTGCTGCGGAACACCCGTCCCGCAAATGTCTGGGGATTACCGGCGATTTCTATTCCTTGCGGATTCACTCGCGCAGGACTCCCAATCGGACTGCAAATCATCGGATCGCATGGCGCGGAAAATGAAGTCCTGCAACTCGCCTACAACTATGAACAGGCCACGGGCTGGCACAAACGCGAGCCGAGGATACTTGCACCTTGAATCGCCGATGCCGCCAGCGGCAAAAATATGAGACGTCATCCCAAGGTTGCGAGCGGCTGCCCTGAGCGAGGCGATGGGGATCTCGTGCGCAGCGAAAATTATCTCAAGTTTTATTCGCTCCCGGCTCCCGACTGCTTCATGAAGTTTGTCTGATCATTCTTCAACTTCTTCAAAGTGTCCATTGGCAAATACGCCATGTGTCCCGAGTCGTAAGTGGCAAACGAAATATTCTGTCTGTACTTCGCACCAAGATCGAGATGCTCCATGGTGTAATTTGCGGCTGAATAAGGAGTCGCCAGATCGTAATAGCCCTCCATCACCAGCACCTTTAGATACGAGTTCTTCACAATCGCCTCGCGGAGCGCCGTGGCCGTGTCCGGGAATCCTTCGATTCCAGAGCCCCAATTCCACCAGTCGTCTCCATCGGAGTGCGGCGCAAATGTGTAGTACGGCATGTCGGTCTTGTATCCCAATTCCCCGCGCACGTAGTCATTGAACATCGAAGTGAATGGAGGCAGAATCCCAGACTCGGTGGGATCATAAAACGGCGTGTCCAACAAGCCCCCCGGATCCGGACCCGTGAATCTGCCATCGAGTCGGCCCACTCGCAACTTTTGATCAATCAGCAAGTAGTGAGTGAACTTCGGCACGTCTATTCGAAGATTGGCCTGATCAATCACTTCCTTACTAAGGCCAGTGTAACGGGCCATGTCGTCAATCACCTTTTGCCGTTCGCCGGAGTCGAGTCCGTCACCCTTTGCAAGTGCGGCCGCGTATTCGCCGGTGGCGAACTGTTCGGATTCCTGCCGCGCTTTCGTCAGATCGCCGCTCAAATCCGCCGGCAGCTTGTGATGATATCCCGCAATCATGGTGAACGTCGGGATCAGAAAAATGTACGGCTGATCGTTGCTCTTGTTGTCCTCGAGCGTTTGAAAACTTAGCGCCGTCGAAAGCAGCGTGATGCCATTGAACGAGATTCCCTGGTCCGCCAGATAGCCGGCAATGCCCGCCGCGCGAGTGGTCCCGTAACTTTCCCCAAAGAGAAATAATGGCGATCGCCAACGTTCGTAGCGCGAAAGATACAGCCGTATGAATTCGCTGAAAGCCTCTATATCGCCCTTGACGCTCCAAAATTTCTTGGAATCTTTAATGCTCGCCGCACGGCTGAACCCCGTGCCAATCGCGTCCACCATTACCAGATCGCTCTTGTCGAGCAAAGTGTACGGATTGTCCATGAGATGGTACGGAGCCGCCGGCAAGAAACCATCCGGATTCATCACAACCCTTTTGGGACCAAGCGCTCCCATATGGAGCCATATCGAAGCCGATCCCGGCCCGCCGTTAAACGCGAATGTCAGAGGACGATTGCCCGCGCTTTGCCCGTCCAGACTGTAGGCGACAAAAAACATTTCCGCTTCGATTTTTCCATCGCCGCGCTTGACAGGCAGCCGCCCGGTCGTCGCCGTGTACTTCAGCAGCTTGCCGTCCACACTGATTTGGTGATGAGTCACCACCGGCGCAATTTCAGTAAGGTCGAAATGCTCTTCTTTATCCTCAGCCTTATCACCGGCTTCTTTTGAGGATTCCGATTTCTCGTGCTCAGTTTTCGGCGCGGCACTCGGCTCGGTGGATTGCGGCGGATTCTTTTCCTCGGCCTTCGGCATTGCCGCCTGCTCGGCCTTCGTGCTCTTCTTCTTGCTTTTCGCCGTCTGAGGCTGCTGCGAGGTTGAATCTGGCGCATTCGCTGGCTGGGAATTGTTTTGTTGCGCAACCGATCCCACGATCATCCCAAAAGATATTAAGAAAATTGCCGCCACTAATCGCATCTCTACTCCTCAACAAAAGTGAATTTGAGTTCGACTCACACTACTATCGCGCGCCGAATTATACCTCTTGGCCAAGGTCTGCGATAATCCAGCCCGGAAGTGCCTGTGTGAGAACCCGGAGTGACTCCGTAGAGACGTAGCTTGCTACGTCTCGTTCTTCTTCTTCACAACGGATTGCGAAAGATTCCACCAGCCCAGTCAAAGCAAATTTGCTCGGGCCTGTGTGGCGCGGGTGCCCTCGACGGTGGCCCATTCAAGCCGTCTTTTGGCTTGAGTCGGGAGTTCACCGCGGGGCACAGGGCGTCCCCACCGCTCGCTCCCGTTTTCGTGCAGTCCACTCAGACTCTTCAATCCCCAAGGCACGGCGCAAGATTATCCCCGAGCAATTCCCACTCAAGCCGAAAGACGGCTTGAATGGGCCACCGTCCCAAAGTGATCGCACCAACTCTGCCCTTCCTACTATTGACCTCATTTTCCAAATCCCCCATAACCAGCAAGGGACGCACCCGAAGGTGGCCCTCGATAAGAGACAAGGCTCGCACCGCTTTTTTGCCAGAGGCGACGGCATCTCCGGGTTCGCAAAGTGTAACGCCGCGACTAGTTAACTTGGGTCATTGCCCAGGTGATCGTCGGTAGGTAGCATCCGTTGGCTGGGCATGGGCTGATGATCCATTCTCTTCCGGACTCTTTGCTCTAACGCTCTTTGGCCGTTCGCCGTTCGCAAAATTCTCGTTGGAGGTTCCAGAATGTCCCGAATAGGTTTGATAATTCTTATCCTGATGATGTCCGTTAGCGTCTTCGCGCAAAACCCAATCACCGCCGATAGCGTCTTCCAGATTCACTACGCGGCCAACCTCACCCTTAACGACTCGGTTATTGATATGACGAATTCCGGGGCCCGCGGCGGAGTTTCGTCGACCGGACCAGGCGGCAGTGGCACTGCGGCTTCTGAAGGCGGCTCTATCTGCGTGAACGCGTACGTCTTTAGTCCCGACGAACAGGAAATTGCCTGCTGTAGTTGCCCCGTTACCCCGAACGCGCTGGTGTCGTGGTCAGTAAAGAGTGACTTAATCAGTAATCCGTTGACTCCGGCAATACCCACTTCCGTAATAGTCAAACTTTTGGCCACGGTCCCGGTAGGCGGCAGCTGCAGCAATTCCGCGGCGGACGCAGCAACCGCAACGCTCGTGCCTGGCTTGGAGGCCTGGATGACCACGACCCATGTGATCACCAGCGTTAAGCCACCAGCGTGGATCGGTCAGAAACCAACCACAGTTCTGACGCCAGTCTTAACTGAAACCCCGTTTACGCCGTCCACTCTCAGCGCCAGCGAGCTGGCCAGCGTGGCCGAGCGTTGCACGAACATCGTTGGGAACGGCAGCGGATTCGGCATTTGCCGTTCCTGCCGCCTAGGCGGACAGTAAAACTGCTGCTATAGTCGCAACCCAAGAGCCTCGCGGTTAATGCGAGGCTCTTTATTATTTTGAACGTCTGGCAATATCCATTTTCACTTATCCAATCCACTCTAAATTTCGCGTTCTTCGCGAAATTTAGAGTTGAGATGTTCAGATCTCCGAACTTGTCATCTCGGCTGGAACTTATCATCGCGACGGAAGGGGCCCGGCTTCAGGGATGCCGAAGGATGCTTTCTACGAATTTACGGCACGACTGGGACAAACTTGGGGACAGACGGGACGTTCCCCAATTTCTGCATTTTGCAACCGCGCCAAAAAGCAGCCGTCCCGGAACCTGATCAAACAAACCGGGGAACGTCCCGTCTGTCCCCAAGTTTCCCGTCCGACTATTGTCATTCCGAACGGGCGCCTAGCCCGGAGGAATCTGCTTCTATAATCTCCTCCGATTCGCCCACAGGATCGAGAATAGAGCTTCGCCACTATGCCAACGGAGAGGCAAGTCGCGTGTGGCGGATGCCCCCGCCCGCGTGACCCCACTCGAACCACTCCACCCATTGTCATCCTGAGGCAGCGGAATCATTCGCTAGCGGATGATTCCCAACGAAGGATCCCTGCATCGACCCGCAAACAGTAGTACTCACCTCAACTCCGCGCTTGCCGAAATCTCCAGTTTTCGCATGAACGCAAAAGAGTGGACCACGCGCCAGCAACCCCCAAGGAGACGGCGAACTTAAATACACGTTTACTTGTTAGCAAGTAATAGCTACCTTAGGCTGTAAATTTGCATTTGTCGCAAAAGGGGAACTGCGGATGACACTGACGGCTTTTGTCGCTCGAAGCTTCGATTCTGCGGATGAACAGCGGATCCGACCCATACGAACCTTCCTGGAGAGCTTCCGGAAGGCAGGTTTTCTCTGCGAAGAAGCCGAAGCAGCTGAGGTCGAATCGGTCTCAGCGAAGGTAAGACGAATGATCGACGAACGCGAAGTCTTCGTCGGATTTTTTACTAAGAAGCACGCAATACATCACATCGATTCGCGCCTGAGAGAACGCTTCAGGTTCCTCCTCGGCAGGTCCAGCCCAGATCGATGGACCGCGCCCTCGTGGGTGCTGCAGGAGTCGGGATATGCACTCGGAGCCAAAAAAAAACTAATACTCCTCCGGGAGGACGGCGTCGAAATCCCGGGACTCCAAGGGGATCTCGAATATATTCCATTCAACTCGTCTAACCCGGCCATGATTTTTTCTAGGCTAAGCGAAATGATCAACGACCTGCTCGCAAAGGCCGCAGGCCGCGAAGTTAGGACGGAGGTCACCGAGCGCCAGGAAACGGCAGAGGCCGTCCATCAGTCACCAGATCTAAAACAGGAGGACAATGTAGTTGACGCCGAAGAACAAGCCTCGAGTATCGTAGCGCAGTACTTCGAGATTCGAGAGGCTTCCGAAAAGCGTGACCTTTCGAGGATGCACAGCGCCTGGGAAGAAGGAAACGCATTGATCGTGAGCGGCCACGCAGGGAAGGTTGACTCACTTTGGTGGGAATGTTACTACCTGGAGCAGCGATATGAGGCAGGAGACTCGAACGCACTCGATGAACTAAGGAGAATACACAGAGAGAACCCAGAGCAACACGACGCTCCCGCCGTAATTGCCAAACTGCTCTCCGCGGCGGGAGAACATGATGAAGCGGCAAGCCTTTATCTAGAGGTCTCCAACCTCCCGGACGCAATCCATCGAGCGTGGTACCTCGCCAACGCAGCTAAACAGCTTAAGGAGTTAGGACGGTTCGAGGAGGGGCTAAGTGTCGCCGAAGAGTCCTTGCGCACCGCGACGGGTGAGGTTCGAACCGACGCGATTTCGATCCTGTACGAACTTCTTAAAAGCTCTGGCCAAACATACTTTGCATTTGCAAGAGCTGAGGCATTTCTTCACCAAAATCCCCAACTGCGGCTGCGCTTTGATCTTGGGCTAGATTATCGGCGTCACGGCAGCAAGACTTTGGCGCTATATCACTTTAAATTTCAGCACGACAGGAATACCGAGGAGTCCGGTGCCCTTCACAATCTGGCGCTCCTATATGCAGACTGCGAACTCCCCATCTCCTCTGTTACGCACTACAAGGGGTCTATAGCGCTGGGGGAGACATTATCCTCTGCGAATCTAGGATTTATGTATCTGGACGCCGGTATGGTCGACGAGGCACGCGACCTCATTCGCGCGGCGATTTTGGTGGAACCTCACGACGTCCGAGTGGAAGAATGTTCTGCAGAGATTTCGGTCAGGACTCAGAAGGAAAGCGTAAGGCAAATTGAGCTTCTCAAGGATGCCGCCAACGAAAGGGACTTCTTCATCTCCATGGGAAACGCGCTACAGACACCTATTCCCGACATCAACGGTGTCTGGAAGTTCCCGTTTGGGGAACTGACATTAACCCGTTTTGATAACAAAATTAGCGGAGCCGCGCGAATCAAGAAACCAGAGGGTCACAACTACCTCTCCGCATTACTCGGGGGGGCAACAGCGGGACCAACGGTCCCGCGGGTCGAACTTTATTCGCTTAAAGGCGTCATGGCTGGGGCAGTGTGCGAATTTACTCTCGCGGTAAGCGACGAAGATCAAGCCACACATCCGGGCCTCGGATCGATCCTCGGCGCAGAAAGTCGCTCTGGCTTCATCGTCTTCTCCACCGAGGAAAAATCCGGCACGTACGTCGAGTTAAAGGATGAAAAGCTCGGGGGGCGCAAGAAGATAATGAAGCTCGAAAAATGACGCCGCAAATGCAGGGCCAAGCACCCATGAACATCACTCGCTTTGAAAGTGTGGCTGGAGAAGCCGCGCCCCGATGCCCTTCCTACTATTGACCTCATTTTCCAAATCCTCCATAACTAGCAAATGACGCACCCAGAAAGAGGCCAAAAAATGCTCCTGCCACATCAACCCTCAACCAAGAACCCCGTAACTCCTTTGTCGCGCGGATTTTACCCGCAACCCATTCATATCAATAGATCAGAATTTCAGGCACCGTCTAAACCCATGATTCCAATACTCCGGCCAAATAAGGGGGGAGGGATAGCCATGGCTTTCTACCATCCCAACATTCATCGCTGCGAGCACATCAAGGCTAACGGCACCCAATGCGGATCGCCATCGCTCCGCACCAAGAAGCTCTGTTTTTTCCACGGACGGTGGCAAGCGCAGCGCCTCGCCATCGCCGACTCCGTCGCCAGCATACCCGCAGGAAAAAGCGTCGCTCCCGCCCTCAATATGCCCGTTCTCGAGGACGCCAACTCCATCCAGGTCGCCATCATGCAGGTCCTTCAGTTGCTACTCACTGGACAACTCGAGCACAAAACCGCCGCCCTCGCTCTCTATGGGCTGCAAACCGCATCCTCCAACCTGCGTCACACCAGGTTTGAGCCCTACCCTCCTACCGTTGTCATAGACCCCGGCGACGTGGGCGACGCCTTCATGGGCGAACATCTCTGGAAAAACTCCGACTTCAATGCCGTAGATGAAGAAGAAGATGATGATGATGACGCTGATGAACAGACAGAAGAAGAAGAAGATGACGCCGACACAGATAATAGCGACTCGCAAGACGCAGGCGGCGAAGACGATTCCCGGGAAGAAAGCGCCGTCCCCGCGCTGCCGGAACATTCAGCCCCAAGAAGCTTACAAACAATGTCAGACGCCCTCCCACCGAACTGGCGGGAGGAATTACGCACCCAAATTGCCGCCCGAGTCCAGCACGCCGCCCTTGAAGGCACTTGGATCAACGAAATGGTTCGCTCATCCAAGTCTTCCCAGTGATTGCCGGTGAGTGAAAGAACGGGCGCGGACGCAGAATATGCGGCCAGGAGGGACTTCTGAGTCTGTGTGAGAACTCGTTGATAATACTTCGGTGGAACTAACTCTGAGAAAATCCAGCCCCCGGAGGGGGCGAACCACATTAGCCCAGCGCGGCAGCGCTGGGAAAAGCGGGAAAAACGATTCAAGTCCCGTAGGGTACGACGGAGTACTTACACAAACTCCCGGCCCCAATCTTGGGGGCTACTTTCGAAGAACTTTTTGCATCCATCAGTGTTAACACATGGTGAGATCCAGGGAATCTTTTTTCTCGAACTCGAATCTATACTGTCGCTAGACGCTAAACCTTACAAGAAGTTACGCAGATGGAGCTGCGCTTTTTTCTATGAAGAAATTATTTCTCGCGGCAATTCTGGTTGGACTTGCTTCTGCTTTGGGTTGCGGATCAGGCCCTGGCATCAATGGCATTCCGCCCGGCAGCGGTAACAACTCCAATGCCAGTTTGACCGGGTCCTATGTGTACCACCTCTCCGGGACGGATGACAACAGCGGTGCTCCGTACGAGGAATCGGGCGTATTTGTCGCCGACGGAAAAGGGAATATTACGGGTGGCATTGACGACGCCACTGAGGAGGGCGTTGGCTCTTCATTTGGGAATACGATTTCCGGCACCTATACAATCTCGAGCGATGGCACCGGAACAATCACCCTGAATGGTAGCGCGTTTCAAAGCTCCAACCTTGAGGTAACAGTGGCTAGCTCCTCCACAGTATATTTGGTCGAGGCTGACGCCTTAAACGCGTCAGGCACCGCCGAACTTCAGAATGCCGCAGCCATCATCGCGCCTCCTAGCGGCACCTTCGTCTTCAACATGCATACAACGTCGGCGCAAGGCTCGGTCGCCACAGTCGGCCAATTTACCGTTTTGGCGGGAGTCTTTCAGAACGGTAGCGTTGATGTGAATCAATCCGGAACGGCAAGCTCGCCCGCTCTGACAAACTTCACTTTCAACGCCCCCATCTCCAACGGCCGCGGGACTGGTAGTTTCAGCGATAGTGCGGGCGTCGTCTCCGCATTTAATTATTACATCGTGGATGGCAACAACATCCGGTTGCTGGCGAATGATTCAACCTCAAATATTGGAGGCCATGGCCGCGCCGAAATGCAAACCGGAGGGCCTTTTTCGGCGTCCTCTTTCTCCGGAAGCTATGTTTTCACTGCCAAGGGCGACGATAATTTTGGAACTGATTCGGTTAACACCGTGGGCCAGTTCACAGCTTCCGGCGGCACCATCAGCTCGGGCGCCTACGATTCTGTTGAGGATGGCACGCCTCTCAGCAATGTCCCAATCACCGCCGGAACGTATCAGGTGACATCCAACGGCCGGGTCGCAGCAAGCTTCACTTCATCGTCAGGCGCCGTGAATAAAATATTTTGGATGGTCAGTCCATCGAAGGCTTTCTTCGTTACCGCCAGCAATCCGACGGATAGTTCTTTAACTGAAGACGGAACCGCCAACTCACAACAGACCACGGCGTTCTCGAATAGTTCCATCAGCGGACAGTTCGCATTCATGATGGATGGCTTTAATCCCAGCGCTCTCGTTGACCGGGTGGGCACTTTGCAGTGGGATGGAGCGGGCAACCTGAAACTAAATGAACTGGTAAATGATAGCGGCGTTACGAATAGCCCAGGGGTTCTCCCCGGCACTTACTCGGTTGGCACGAATGGAAGGGTAGCCGGTACGATCAACAATCTTTCGAATAACTTGGTTTTTTATATGATCTCGAATACAGATGGTTACGTTCTACAGGAAGACTCGGGCACCGAGCTGATTGGAAGAGTAAGCCAGCAGCGGTAGGGGTTCTGACAATCAGGGCAGACGAAGAACATCTGCCCTGGCTCGTCTACGGCTTCTGGATTTAGCGGGCGGCGGCAAACGTCATTGGAACATCCGCCTTGTCAGACTCTTCAACCTTGTACATGGCACGCGGACTGAGGTTCATGAAGCTGGCGACGAAGGTATCCGGCATCTGTTGGATGCGAATATTTAAAGTATTCACCGCGTCGTTATAGAACTCGCGCCGGTCGGCAATTTCGCTTTCGAGGTCGGTAATTCTTTTCTCGAGCTGCATAAAATTACTGTTGGCTTTTAGATCGGGATAATTTTCAGCGACGGCGAAAAATCCACGCAACGCCGAGGTCAAGCCCTGGTCGGCTTGGGCTTTCTGGTCAATAGACGCGGCCTGCTGATACATGTTGCGGGCCTGTGTGACCTTCTGCAAAGTGTCCCGTTCAAATTCCATATAGCCTTTGCAGACATCCAGGAGCTTGGGTAGCTCGTCGTGCCGCTGCTTCAAGGAAACGTCAATGTTCGACCAGGCTTTATCAACGTCGCTGCGAATGGCGATCAGGCCGTTGAAGATCATCACCACATACCAGATGATGCCAGCTGCGGCGAATAAAACTACGACGAGCGGTAGACTCATAAAATTGTGCCTTTCTCTTACATAAATCAGAATGCAATGATCAGAACCACCCAAAATATTCTGAAAGAACATAAGCGGAGAGTAGCGTCAATGCAGGCCCTCCCCAAATCATCAGTACCGATTTCCATCCCAATGATTTCACCACGTCCCGCTGACTCCTCCACGAAATGTAAAACGCCGCATTGCGCGCACCCTGCATCAACACCGTCGCAGGGCGGAGGTCGAATGGTTCGGGTGCGGTGCATGCGGCAGCCGCGCCACCCGTTGCATAAGTACTTAGCCGGGAAGATACACTTGATCTGGGGCTGCTTATATCCATCACGCCCGCGGCAGCCCATGCTGTGGGATTGGTGATCCCAGCTTTCAAGAGTGCCGATGCAACCTTGCCCTGCTGGGTCATGCCCGAAGACTCGACGAAATGTGGACTGCCCTGCAACCGGACTACTTCAGCGAGATTGGAATTTTCCAAAGCCCGCGTACCAGTTTCCCCAGCGTGAGAAAGCGCTGGTTGGAATGAAAGCGGCGGACTCGGGGGAGAAAACTTCGGCAGATTCGTTACCAGGCTTCGTACCGGCGTGCTGCCCACCGCAACACCATGGTTTTGGCTAAGAGTGCCCAGAATAAAAAGACTATTCTTTGGCTTGATGCAGAATTCTTCAACTTTAGTTTTCTTGTCGCAGTCAATGCCGTGCCGCCCCAGAAATCCTGCAACGCCGGATGGAACACCAAGGCTCCCGGAAAATATGGAATTACTGTAGAGTTCACAAAAGTCGCGATGGATATCCATCTCCGCTCCTTGCGGATCCACTAATAATGCGCCGGTATTGTCATTTACGTAAAAAGGGACGTGCAGACTCTCGTCGGCAACCTTCTCCCAATGTTCATTCTTCCCTGTCCGCTTCATTTGCCACGCGACTGACCGGTAGTAATAACAGGGGATTCCAGTAACCGGGGCCGTGATCGTATACGGCCCGGTCGCAAGCCCATTCACTTCTACCAGTCCCAGCGCCGCGCCGCGAATTTTGGAAGTTGGAGTATTTTCTATCAGACGCTTTCGCTGCAAGACTTGGAATCCGCGATAGAACAGGTAGACGCCGCCAAAGATCCCGGCCATTGCAGTAGCCAGAAGCCTGCCATCAGCTCCGTGACCTATCACGAATGCCATGCAAAAATTCAAAAGCGTTCTCTGGGATGGCCAGCCTTCACCGCACTGGCGCCGCTTCCGAGCGTACTCAAGAAACGCGTCCGAGGAAGCCGAAAGAGCACTTTCTGACTTACTTCAGTAATGACCCTCGAAAATTTCGTCGAGGGCTCAATTTGCGGTGACCTTGGTAATCGCCGGGCGCTGTAACTGATTGATGCTGCCATAACCTGCTCCTAGAATTTTAGAGGCCCACTCCGCGCCCACTTTTTCAATGTCAGACACCAACAAACGACTTGATCGTAGCGAGATTCCCAAGCATGTGGAGCGGGCCGAAAAGCTTTTGCAAAAAGGCAAGCCCGGCGAAGCGTTGGAAGAGTACCTGCAAGTCCTGGCGGCCGATCCTTCCAACGACACCATCCGCCAAATGGCCGCAGATATCTGCCTTTCACTGCAACGTATTCCCGACGCGGCTAACCTGCTCAGCGAATTATTCCAGCGCCAAACGGAGGCGGGTGACGCGACTCGAGCGAGTCTCACTTATAAGAAGCTTGCACGCTTCGCAAAGCCCACCTGCGAGCAGCGAATTCGCTTTGGCCAATTGCTTGAGGGATCCAATCCAAAACTGGCTCTTGAGACGTACGAAGATGCATTCCAGGAATTGATCAAGCTGGAGCGCAAACAAGACGCCATGACTGTGCTCGAGCGCTCTGCATCGCTTGAACCGAACCAGAAGAACTTGCTGCGATTCGCTCAACTCTCTTCGGACCTCGAAAACCACAAGCAAGCCGCGCAGGCGTATATGAAAGTCGCGGGACTCGCGGAAAATGCTGGGGCCAACGCAATCCAATGGGTCGAACGTGCTTTCGCTGAGGACGCAACAGACCCGCAAATTGCGTTAGCCTATGGCAGAAATTTACTTGAGCAAAATCAAATAGGAGCGGCGATTTTCGTTCTCGCACCCCTCGCCACCGCGCCATCCGCACCGCCAGAATTCTGTGAAAGCTATGCAAAGGCACTTCTGGCCGCAAATCGTCTTACCGAAGCCTCTACCATTATTTGGCAACTCTTCGAGCTCGATCCCGGCACTATGAAAAATGTCGTGAACCTGATCGGCTCGCTGATTGACGCCGAGCAGGACACGGAAGCCGTCGAGCTGGCCCGTAAACTCGGCGAGCACCAGCGGCTAAAGGGTGACCGCAAGACTTACCTGACAGTCATGCAGGAGGTGGTTGCATCGCATAGAGCTTCCGCAGAAGTTCTGGAGTTTATGAGCGCTCTTTTCAATGCCTCGAATCGCGAGAGCGATTACTTCCAAACTTTGATCCGTCTATTCGATCTGCATATCAGCCTGAAAGAATATGACAAAGCTGCCGAAGCTCTGGACCGCTCCGCCGAGATTGACGCCTACGAGCCGGGCCAGCAAAGACGCCTGGAGATGGTGCGTGGAAAAATTGACGAAAACCGGTACAAAGTGATCGCTTCCAGATTCACCAGCCTGGACACATCCATCAGTCAGAGTCGTAGCGACGACAAAGTACTCGGCGCATCCACTTTGCAAGATCTGATGCTTCAAGCCGAAATTTTGGTTCAGTACGGAATGCGCTCAAAGGCAATCGAGCGTTTGCAGCGCATCCAGGAACTTTTCCCGCGCGAAGAAGAGCGCAATCAGGACTTGCAGCAACTCTATCTCGCCGCCGGGCTCACGCAATCTTATAACTCTGGCGCCCGTAACGATCCTCCGGTTCCAGCCTCTGGTCGAACTAATTCCTTTGAACCTGTTGCGGCGCCCATTCCAATCGTTCAATCGGCCTCTGTTCCGCCTCCGTCAAACGATTCCGCGGAAATGAGCAATTTCACGCGCATATCGGAGATCACCCGATTGCTATACCGGCAAACTAATGCCGACACTGTGCTTTCGACTGCCGTAACTGAAATCGGGGCGCAATGGAATGTGGATCGTTGCGTCGCTGCCATGCGAAAACCCGGACTTGGCACAACTCTTCTCAAAGAGCGTTGCGGCGAGGCCTTGGAAGCGGGCAACATTCACTCGCTTGAAGAGGTCGTGGGCGCCGCTCAGGATCTTGCAGCCAAAACCGGGACCCTGATGATTCCCAATACGATTGCCGCTTCACAATTGAGCTCAGTGCGCCAAAATTTGGCGCTTTTATCCGTAGGCTCGCTGCTGGCGATTTGTCTTTCCGACGGCGCGGATCATGTGGGAGTCTTGCTTCTGATGAACAAGACTCCACATACCTGGAGTGCCGGCGATGTAACCATGCTTAAGACCATTGGCGAGCAGATTGTGATTGCTCTTAACAACGCGGGTTTGCGGCGGCTCGTCAAAAATCTTTCCGTCACGGACGAAAAATCTGGACTGCTGAAACGCGCGTCCTATCTCGATCTTCTGATAGCCGAGACCCGGCGCGCCGTTCAACACAGCAATCCTCTAAGCGTTCTATTGGTGCGCCTAGGCGAGCGGGCCGCTATGCTGAAAGAATTTGGCGAAAGCGCGGTCGAATCCACCATGCGGCAAATTGGGCAACTCTTCGCCGCCAATATTCGGCAGAACGACCTTGCATTTCGCTATGACACCACTACCATTGCGATTGTTCTCGGAGAAACCTCCGCAACCGAAGGCATGATAGCCGCCGAGAAACTTCGCAAGCTGGTTTCCGCGCTAACCGTTTTTGAAAAAGACGCTGCGATTCCCTTCCATGCGGGACTAGCTGAAGCGGTCGTGCGCGAACAATACGACTCCGTAGACATCGTCACCGAAGTGATCAATCGTGCGGAACACGCACTGACCGCCGGCATTACTCAGAGTTCAGGGCACGTCGAGATCTTAGCCCCTGTGTTGGCGACTGCGGCCGTCGCTTAAAGAATTCCCATCGCCAGTTATTCCAACAATCCAAAATTCCAATCGGCTCTCGAACAATTGTCCTTGATCGGCCTGGTATTCGGTGCTGTGGCTAAAACTGCGTTGCCACTGCTAGACTAACGCGGTCATCAAAGAGGAGTCATGGAGATCAAGAAAGTTGGAGTGCTTGGCTGCGGGCTCATGGGCTCGGGCATTGCACAAGTCGCCGCAACCGCCGGATTCGATGTCACTATTCTGGAAGTAGAGCAGAAGTATCTCGACAAAGGCTTTGCCGCAATTGAAAAGTCGCTCACGAAATTTTCAGAAAAAGGAACGCTGAAGGAACCCGTTGATGCGATTCGCTCTCGGCTCAAGGGCACTACGAATAAGCTGGACCTCGCTGACCGCGACATCATTATTGAAGCAATCATCGAGAACGTCGAAGAAAAAAAGATGATGTACGCCTCGATTGACGGCATCGTCAAGAAAGATGCGATTTTTGCTTCCAACACTTCGTCTATTTCGATCACCGAGCTTTTGACTTCGACCAAGCGGCCAGAACGTTTCGTCGGATTGCATTTCTTCAATCCAGTTCCGCTGATGAGGCTGGTTGAAGTCGTGCGTACCATTGCAACGTCCGCTGAAGTTTACGATTCCGCTTACGAGTTCGCGAAGAAGCTAGGCAAGGTTCCGGTCCGCACGAGCGACAAGACTGGATTCATAGTCAATCGGCTGTTGGTGCCGTATATGCTGGACGCCGTCCGCGCCTACGAAGAAGGTGTCGGCTCCATTGAAGATATTGACAACGCCATGAAGCTGGGATGCGGCTATCCCATGGGCCCCTTCACCCTGCTGGATTTTGTTGGACTGGATACTACCTACTACATCACCCACGTCATGTTCGACGAATTCAAAGAGCGGAGATTCGCGTCGCCGGCGTTATTGAAAAGATTGGTGATGGCGGGATGGTACGGGAGAAAAACAGGCAAGGGATTTTATGATTACGCGGACCCCGCCAATCCGAGGCCGAACGAGTTGTAAAGATTGCGTAGGGACAGGTGGCTTCACCTGTTCAGCGGAGCGAGGCTCCGCAGACTCGTCAGCGCCTGTAAACTTCCTTGCGATGCCCGATGCGCAGAACCAAGACTACTAGCCGGTCGTGTTCTAACGAGCAAATGATGCGGTAATCTCCAACGCGGTATTTCCAGAAGTCGCTGAGTGCGCCGGTAAGCCGCTCCCCTATTTTGTGTGGGTTATCGAGTTGAGAGACCCGTTCGTGAAGGAACTTCGAGATACGCCGAGCGATGGGTCTATCCAGCCTGTCGAGTTCTCTCTGCGCGGCTGGATCGAACTCAATCTTCCACTTTGGGATTAAGGCCATAGCGGCGCATCACTTTTTCCAATGGAATAGTACGAACACGGCCAGCACGGATTTCGGCAAGGCGCTTCTCTGCTAGGTAAATATCTTCCAGATCATCCAGATGCTGTAGGATGGCTTCTCGTGCGTAGTAAGTCTTGGTGCGCCCCGTTTTCTTGGCGAGACGGTCAAGGCGCTTTTCGATTTTCTCAGGAAGGCGGATAGCTAGCACGGGTTTACCTCGCTGCTATACAATTATAGCAAATCGAAGATGCGATACCATACTTTCCGCCTTATGACCTTCGAAAACATTCTTTTTTCAACGAAAGACTCCATCGCCTACGTCACCGTCAACCGCCCGAAGGTTCTGAATGCGCTCAATATGGCCACCATGGAAGAGTTGCGGACGGCGTTCCACGCGATAAAGAACGATAAGAGCGTACGCGTGGTCATACTGACCGGCGCTGGCGAGAAGGCATTCATCGCGGGCGCGGACATCGCCGAACTGTCCAACCAAGATGCCATCACCGCAAAGGAGTACACGCACCGGGGCCAGAGCGTTCTCAACCTGATCGAGAATCTGGCCAAGCCGGTCATCGCGTGCATCAATGGATTCGCGCTCGGCGGCGGATGCGAAATTGCGCTCGCCTGCACCATGCGCCTCGCCAGCGAGACCGCGAAGTTGGGACAGCCCGAAGTGAAGCTAGGAATCATCCCCGGATACGGAGGCAGTCAACGCCTGCCGCGGCTGGTCGGTAAAGGAATCGCGATGCAGCTTTTGCTCAGCGGCGAAATGATTACGGCCCAGGAAGCGCATCGCATTGGATTGGTAAATGAGGTGACCGCTCCGGCGGATTTGATTCCGCGCGCCGAAGCGATAGCGCAAAAGATCATTGCCAATGCTCCATTGGCCGTCCAATACACAATGGAAGCGGTGAATAAAGGCATGGAGATGAACTTGTCCGAAGGCCTATATTTGGAAGCGGTCCTGTTCGGCCTGTGTTGCGCCACCGAAGACAAGAAAGAAGGAACGACGGCGTTTTTGGAAAAGCGGGCAGCACAGTTCAAAGGTAAATAATTTAAAGATGACCAACCGCCGGCTGAACGCAATCGAAGGCAATCTCAGCGCCGCCGGAAAGTGCTTTGCCATCGTGGTGGCACGCTTCAACTCGTTCATCACGGAACGGCTTTTGCAAAGCGCATGGGATGGCCTGCTGCGATCTGGGGCCACTAAAAAAAATATCCGCATCGTTCGCGTTCCGGGCGCTTTTGAAATTCCTTCCGCCGCGCGCACTCTTGCCGAAACTAAGAAATACGACGCGATTATCTGCCTGGGATGTCTCATCCGCGGCGACACTGCCCACTACGATGTAATTGTGAATGAAGTCACGCGCGGCATTGGGCAATCCGCGCAGGAAACTGGCGTCCCACATGCCTTCGGAGTGCTGACTTGTGAGAATCTGGAACAGGCAATTGACCGCGCCGGATTGAAGATGGGTAATAAAGGGTTTGAAGCAGCGCTGGCGGCGGCGGAGATGGCAAATCTGAGAGAAGCCGTCGTTGGCCGTTCGTCGTTGGTCGTTGGCAAGGGCGCGAAACCCAAAGCTGTCAGCTCTCAGCTGTCAGCTGTCAGCAAGCTTGGAAAACCCAAGCTGGCCAAACCGACGAAAAATCGCGGGCGGTGATGCATCGCTTCTCGTCTCCTGTAAACTGAAAGCTGATAGCTTCTTATGGGAACCCGCCGCAAATCTCGCGAACTTGTTCTACAAATGCTTTTTCAGGCGGACATGGGAAAGCAGGGTCCGGACGATGTGCGCCGGACATTCTGGAACGAACGCGGCTCAATTGGCGACGATGTTCAGGGATTTGCCGAAGACCTTTTTCAAGTCGCGAACGACCGCAGTTCCGATATTGATGGATTGATCGAGAGTCATGCGGACAATTGGCGCATGGAGCGCATGTCCGCCGTGGACCGCAATATCCTGCGCGCGGCAGTAGCGGAGTTGATGGGATTTCCGGCCACACCGCGTGCCGTCATCATCAATGAAGCGCTCGAAATTGCCCGGAAATTCTCCAGCCCAGAATCCGTTCAATTCATTAATGGAGTGCTTGACAGCGTCGGCAAGGATCTGGAAAAAGCCAAGACGGCGTCATGACGCGCCGAATCTACGGTCGCAGAGCGAGCAAGTCGGGATTGCATGTTGTAGCAAACGGCGAGCCTGTGGCGTTGCGGCATATTCCCAACGGAAACGCGATCTGCTGAAAGTCCCCTCCCGCAACGGTGCTGACCGCGTGGACGGTCCCGTCCGACGCCCCCACGTAAAGCAAAGTTCCATCGGGAGTGAGCGTCGCCTTCAGCGGAATCGCATTTCCGGTCAAGCTGATGGCCGACGAAGTGTGGTTGGGAATGTTAAATACAAGAATCACGCCAAGCGGGTTATTGTTCGCATCGTTGGCCAGAATGTAGGCCGTGGAACTATCCTGGGAAATAATGAGCTGCCTGGGAATGAAATTTCCCTGCCCAAGATTAAAGAACACTGACGTATTACTAGCCGTGAGGTTTCCGGGGATCACATCGGACGTTCCCGGATATGGCCGCGGAAATGCGCAGCCTGTCCCGCTGATCGTCGGCGTAAACAGTTCGATTCCGGGAGATTCCACGGTCAACATTCTTCCATCCACGAGCTGCCGGATGAACAATGGCGGCACCGTCGTAGCAGACGTCTCCAGTAGCGGCGGAGTCGAAGGAGGGGGATTGTCGCACGTCGGCGCGAGGGAAAGCTGCGGAATCGCGCGGTCGGCGATATATCCGAAATTCCCACTCGGCAGAAAAGCGATGTCGCTGGTCCCGGTGGTGAGTGAAATTGTCTGTAAAGAATCAACTTTCGAGTAAACAAACAGAGTGCTGGAGCTTCCGCTGCTTGCCACGATAAATGCCTTCAAACTGTCGGGAGAAAAATCTGCTGCCACGCTCGTAGTGCCGGAAGGCAACTGGATTGCAGTAGCGCTGTTGGCGGCAGTATCGAAGATGAACGCTTGCGGTGCCGAATTCGAGTCCGCGATATCCGCGACCGCGAGTTTACTTCCATCCGGAGAAATACGAAGAATTTTTCCCACCACCGCCGTATTCTGCGTTACCGCCGGCGCGGTTGCGGAAGCGGTGTAATGCATCAGCCCCCTGGTCCCAAGTTCTCCCAGATCGGTTCCCAGGTAAGCATTGGTGCCGTCCCGGCTAAAGTTCAGCGAATCAGGAGTCGCGGGCAACGTGATCTCCGCCCCGAGCGTGTTTGCCGGAATGGTGACCGGTACAAGCGTTGTAAAGCAAGCTACCGTCGCCTGGCAACCAGAACTCGTTACGTAAAGGGTCGCGGCTGCGGTGGTACTTCCAGACGCGGGAGCCACCACAATGCCAAGCGCGGACTGCGGATAAACCGGCAGTGAGGGTTGGAAACCAATGTTGCAATTCGGTGGCGTGCACGACGCAATCACCGAAGCGCCGCCGGGGGACGTCGCGGATGCGGTTCCGCTCACTGTGCTTCCAGAAACCGCTCCCGCGGTAACGGAGACTGATGTTGGTTCGGACGAGGTCCACGTCAAAGGCACGCCCGTAATAACGTTGCCAAGGCTGTCTTTAACCGTCGCGGAAATTATCTCGGATGATCCCTCCGTCACGATTATCGGATTGCCGCTGTTCCCGTTCACTGAGAGAGAGATGGACTGAACTGGGCAGGTTACGAAGTCGAATGGCACACTCACCACGTTCCCAAGAGTAGCGAACGTCGTGCTAACCCCCGGAACACCCGCGGTCGCCAGTACCTGGCTCTGAGATAGCCCCGTAGCAGTGGTGCTCAGGCTGACAACGTTGGCGTTGACGGTGCTCCAGCCGAAACGTCCCACGGTAGAGGTAATATCTGATCCGCGACTGAAAGCGTTGGCCGCATACTCAAATGTCCGGCCTTTCGTCACACACGGTGCTCCGGGATTGCTTTGCGTTGGAAGAGCACTGATCGAAATGCCGTCAATGTGTTGATGCACGTAAACCGCCGTCGGAGGACTGGTTACTCCCTGAGCGGATCCGGTGATTTGCGCTACCCCGACCGGACCAGGCGTACACACCTGCGGACTGCTGATCGAATCCCACGTACCAGCGCAGGCTATGCCGTTAGCCGCGATCGTAACAACCGCGGAATTGCTGGAAAAATAGGAGACAGGTTGGGTTAAAGGGTTATTCGCATTATCCTCCGGCTGGGCCGTGAAGGACAAAGTGGCGCCCACATCCATCGAGGCAGCGGTGGAGGGGGTGAGCACGACGTTCGCTGGAGTTTGAAACGTGGCCACGGAAACACCACTACCTTTGCTGCAACCAGGTAGACCGGCCGCCAAGAAAAGTACTAAAAACGTCCCAACCACACTCAGGCCAGACCTACCCATTTACCCTCCCCGCTACCAGTAATATTGGAAGCGAGCTCTTTCGCGTGCGCAAAAAAAACAATATTAGAAGACTCAATGAAAGATTGTTAAGTGCTTTCAACAAGGTAAGATGCTCAAGAGGCGCGGATTCCTGCAAAAATCTTGTAATAGATCGCCCGAGCTTCGAAATCTCGAAAAAACAGAACCATCGCCAAAGTGATTTCGCCCGCAAAGTTAGTGGCGCAGAAGCCACATGAGCCATCCTGCGACAAACACTCCGCCGACAAACATGACGAAGCAATACAATCCATAACGGATCTGGTCTCGTGCCACATTGCGTTGGGTGATTCCGAAAACGACTGACGCAAACACAGCAAAGATCACCGCCGCATTGAAATGAGACAGCGCGAGAGTCATGATTTCTTCCCAATCGCGATGTGATAAGCGTCCGCCACGCTAATAAAATTCAGCAGTCCAGCAACGATAATATATTTGCTTCCGTAGTCAGCCGTAGCATGCGCGATAAGATCCTGTCCCATATCGCGTGCCAGGCTCACGATATAAAGTCCGCCCGCCCCCACGTCGCCAACGAATCCCAGAATGTCCAGAATATCGCCGCCGTTAGGCCGGTAAATTCGTCCATCCATTAGAACTCCGAGCACGAACATGGTGACAATGGAGGCCATCAGCAGCAGCCCGCGAATCCACCGCTTCTGAATTAAATGCCCAGCCCCCGGAATAAGCCATCCGACGGCCGGAGCCACGATTGAGATTAAGCTGATGCGTTGAAGCGGCGCTGCCGCCGCTTCCGTTGAGGTCTTCTTGCTAAGCGAAGAATTTGCCATTCAGATGATCACGATTTCCCGTTGGATTTTACCAGTTACTTCGGCTGCATGTTGGCGAACTAAGACATTAACCTCACTGCGCACACCGAACTCAGGCAGATAAACGCCAGGTTCTATCGAAAAACACGAATTGGGCAGAATCTGGCGTTCGTCGTGAACTTCAAGATCGTCCATGTTCGCGCCGTTAGCGTGGATGTCGGCACCGATGGAATGCCCAGTCCGATGGATGAAATATTCTCCAAATCCCGCCTTCTCGATATGGCCGCGCACGGCACGATCCACTTCCCAACCCGCGATAACCTTCTTGGCGGCAACTGCATCTTGCACTGTCTTTACGCCCGCGTCACGCGCGCCACTTACAACTTCAAAAACTTGCCGAAGGCGATCCGATGGCGCTTTGCCGACAAATCCCATCCAGGTGATGTCGTAATATACGGCGTCGGGCTTGTCTTTCTTAGCCCAAACGTCCAACAAGACAGGATCGCCCTCGCGAATTGCAGCCGAAGTCTCCGGTTGCGGTTCGTAGTGTGGGTTTCCACTATTCTTATTGGCCGCAACGATGGGCGGGTTATCGGCTACCAAGCCTTCACGGCGAAAAGCTTCCAAGAACCACTGCTGAATTTGATGTTCATTCGTGCCGCCATTTCGCACGCGGCGGCCAATCTCGCGAAAAGCCTCTGCCGTGATCTTGTCAACGCTGTCGCGTGCGGCAAAGTGACTCAGGATTTGTTCTTTGCTTAACGTCGCCTCGAACAATGCTACCAAATCGCCGGAACTCACCACATTCTTGCCTAAACCACGAATCAGTTCGAGCGTTCCGCCGTCCACCAGCGATATATAAAAAACGGCATTATTTGGGGAGTATTGCATAGCGATGTCACGATGACCCGCAAGCATGTTCTTGATCTCTTCGAACAACTCTTCCCATCCTGCGTACTGACGTTTACTCCCCGGAAGCGAATCCAGGTGTCCCGCTTCGATTTTGTGAACAAGTTTCTGCGGCTCGCCTTCGGCGGGAATCAGGTAGAACCAGCGCCGGGTTACCATCAGTTTTTGAGGCAACCCAAGAACGCGATAAGCAATGGGATCGCGATGGTGATGATCGTAAAAAAGCCAGGCATCAATGTTGCGCTCCCGCAGCGCAGCCTGAATAGCGGCAAGGTTCATGGGCAAGCGTTTATTCTAAATTACTTGGTGGGATTGCGCGAGGAAACGAGTGTTGCTGGTAATGCTTACCAGCCCGAAATTGATCTGCAGCTTTTTGACACACAAGCATGCAGACATCGCGTTCAAAGTCTTTTACCTACGCCGAATTGCAGGAGGATTCATTGAGCCGGAGAATACCAAAGTAACGGTGTTCCCTTTACGAACATTCATCACCAGTACCGGACGAAAACAAACTACACAAGTTCCTCCGCGCCGGCGGACACTCGGGTAAACAATGCCAGAAGAACCTAATTTCAAGAGTTTACCGGCAAGCGCGTGTGAGGCAACATAACTATCTGGGGAAAGACTGTCGGCATACTGTTTCGTCCCTCGAATGTCGTGGAATTCGGCGCGAAAGTCCGCAAGATAATCCGTATAGTCCGCGACATCTTCTTCATCCCACGCTGTTTCGCGAAGCCAAAGTTGCCGATGGTAAGCCACTTCGGCCTCTGAAGTTTCGAGCTCGAACGCAGCGTACCAAGCGCCGCGATCGGAAGAACTGAAACGCGATGTGGTTGTGGGATGACAAAATGCCGCATTGATGATCCGGTAAGAAGGAATCCCGAATACCAACTCCCTTGCGTCAATGCCGGGTGATAATCCAGATTCGGCCAGGAGCCGATCATTGGTTGCATTGTCAAGTTCAAAGATATGCTCCAGAGTGTTCTCGTCGTCAGTAAGACGGGTTAGTACTGACGCGCCGTCCTCGGCAAACTGTGAGGGAATAAGGCGATGGGTATCGCGTTGATCGAGGTCACAAGTATTCGGCAATGCTACCTGCCGCCCCTACGAGCATCCAGCAGCCTTCGGACACTGACCATGCCCATGATGCCGCTTCGGATTACCATAAGAGGCGCTGCATTGTGAAACATGGAATTGCTGTTGGGCCGTGAAACCCACTGATTCGCGAGTTTCCTGCTGAATAAAATATTCAAAGCCTTAAAAATTCCGATCAATAACGAGACTCTGGTGAGCTCGTCCTGGGTCAGAACACCCTTATGGCTTCGCTTCAGGCTGAAGTACTTACCGTTGGAAGCGCCTCCAAGCAGCGCCATCGCATCTTCATTCCTAAGGTCCCAATTGTCGGCAATTTTGAAGAAGGCCTCGATTGCGGACGGACTCAATCGCTTGCGAGTCGCCGGATCGCTTAAGTCAGGCAGCTTTCTTGAATCAAGTCCAAGGTCCGGAAGTACTTGGGCGGAAATCATTGATGCCTCCAAATATGTACATTATTATAGCCATATTTGGACAAATGTCAATATCGTTACAGTTTAAGTGCGACCTCCGAAAATCGCCGTTCCGACCCGCACGCAGGTTGACCCCTCTTCAATGGCTACCTCGAAATCGTGCGACATGCCCATGGATAGAACCTCCATGTCTACTGATGGGAGCCGGCGTCCTGCAATTTGGTCGCGCAGTTCGCGCAGCTTGCGGAAATATGGGCGTGTCCGGTCGGCATCCTCGGAAAATGGCGGAACTGTCATTAGCCCGCGAACTTCCAAATGCTCGAGAGTTGGCGCTAGAAGCAAAATTTCATCCAGTTCCTGGGAGTTTGGCGGTAAGCCACTCTTTGCCGATTCCCCGCCCACATTGATCTCAATCAACACTGCCAGCTTCTTCTGAATTCTTTGTGCCTCAGAATTTAATTTTTGTATGAGGCGCAACGAGTCAACTGAATCGAGAGCATCAAATAATTCCACAGTTTTAGACGCCTTATTGGTTTGCACATGTCCGATCATGTGCCATGAAACGCCTTGCAGACTTCGAAGAGCGTCAGATTTTTCTGCAAACTCTTGTACGCGGCTCTCGCCGAAGATCCGAATTCCGGCATCGTAGCCCTCTCTAATCAGATTAGGCGGAAAAGTCTTGCTGACGGCCATTAATGAAATGCTGGATGGGTCGCGTCCGGCGCCGCGAGCTGAGGCCGAAATGCGCTCGCGAACTGACTCGACATTCTGTGCGATGGACATAGAAAGACGATGGACCACAAAGGACACGAAGGATCACTAAGGAAACCGGAATCACTCCGATTTCTTCGCAAAGCCGCGCGGCCCGCGGCAGCTACTGGGTAAATTTCGCTGGGGAGGCGCTCGCGCCACACAATCTTCACATCATCGCTGTTGGAGGCGCAGGCTCGTTCGGATCTCCGGCGCTCGATATCGGCACACGAACCAGTAAAGCGGTCAAAGCAATCAATGCGCCGATTCCCGCGATGTAAGAAGGATGCTCGAAGAACTGCTTGGATTTAATCCATTCGGCGCCCGATCGCAACCAGGGCGTGTGCACATAGGACAATGCAATCACCGCAGCCCAGACCAGCCCAAACACGGATTCTCCGGCGATAAATCCCGAAGCTACCAAGACTCCCGCATTGTCTACGCGGGCCATCTGAGCCTCGTTGTATCCGCGACGCTTTGCCATCCAATCTCCGAGCGAGCGAATGGCTCCGCCGATGAAAATAGCGAATGTAGTTTCGAAGGGCAAATACATTCCGACCGCTACCAGCATCGGGCTGCGCACACGCATCATGATGAGCGCGATTCCCATGAAGATTCCGACGACGACCAAAGCCCACGGCATATCACCGCCGACGATGCCCATTGCGAGGGTGGCCATCAATCCAGCTTGGGGAGCGGGGAGCTGGCGGCTGCCAAAGCCGAAAGCTGTGTTCAGCAACATGAGGGGAAAGTACATCATCAGACTCGCGACAACTACGGCGATCAACTCGGCGATCTGAATCTTGCTGGGCGTGCCTCCCAGGATGTAGCCGACCTTAAAATCCTGCAATAATTCGCCTGCGACCGAAGCCGAAACGCAAACCACCGCAGCCACCCCCAACACTGCCGCGACCCCGGATATTCCAGACACTCCGAGTGAAACCATAAGAAGAGCGGCGATCAACAAAGTGGAAAGCGTCAATCCGGAAACCGGATTATTGGAGGACCCGATCATTCCGACCAAACTGCCGGACACGGTGGCAAAGAAGAAGCCGACGACCAGCATTACGACCGCAGCAAGCACCGCCGGCCAAACCAGCCCTGAGATTCTTATGTAAAGCCAGCACATCAGCAGAAACGTTACGGCGATCAGGCTAAAGACAACCTTCGAACTCATGTAGCGCTCGGTGCGAATGAGTTTCGCCCGGTCATCGGCTGTCTGGCGAAGGTCGCTAAATGCTTTGCCGAGCCCCGCCGTCAGGCTCTTCCGCATCCCCCACAAGGTGTAGGCCGCGCCGACTAACATTCCGCCGACTGCGATGGGACGAATGATGAATGTCCAAACCGACGTCGCCATTCCTGACCAGTTTTCGGGAGTATCCGCGGGCAGGTAGTGTCGAAGCTGCGGTCCGAGGAAGTACATCATGAGCGGAACCATCAATCCCCACGCCAGCACTCCACCTGAGAATTGAAGGGCTGCAAGCCGAATTCCGATAATGTAGCCGACGCCCAGATACGCGGGACTGATGCTCGGCGCCGAGAACATGGCTGTGCCGCCCGTGGCCACGACCTGCGCGCTTCCTGCCTGACCAAGCCGAACCTGACTGCGGCCAAGCTGCCCTACCGCGAAATGGAAATCCTGATCGGCGGCGAATAATCCGAAGCGTCCGAGCAGGTATACCAAACCGCCAACACCGATATTCCAGAAAAGATATTTCGCAGCCTCCGCGCCTCGCTGTCCGGCTTTGTGGATTTCTGACGCCGCCACGGACTCAGGAAACGGCAACTCTGGGTCTTCCACCATGCCGCGCCGGACCAGAGAAATGAAGAGCACCCCGAGAACGCTGCCCACCATGATCAGCGCGGTAGATTTCCAATAAGCGTCTGCGGGACGAAAAGAAGGCCATGCCTTCGCCATGAGAAATGCGGGAATCGTAAAAATTGCTCCCGCCGCAATGCCTTCGCCGATCGAGCCGGAGGTACGCGCAATGTTCTCCTCCAACAGCGATCCTTTCCAGGCTCGCATCGCAGCCATCGCGATAACGGCGGCAGGATAGGTTGCCGCGATGGTGATCCCGGCTCTTAGACCCAGATAAGCGTTGGCCGCGCCCAGGACCACGGTCATCGCCAACCCCAGCAGCACCGCCCGCAGGGTTAACTCCCGCATCTCCGTGTTTTCGGGAACGTAGGGCTGGTGCTTCTTTAGACCCGGATTCGTATCACTAGGATTTTGGCTCATGAAATAGCGTCCTCACGAAGCGCTCCCGCGAGTTTATGCAAAGGGCGCACGTTAGCACGCCCGTGTCGCTATTTACAAGTACATCCGGACTTCTATCGGCGGAGCCAGTCAAAACGAACTATTCTCGTGCCCCTTCCTTCATATTGACTAGCCATTACGTTTCGTTTTAATCTGCAACTACACCGGAAAGGAGGTGGTCGGATGACAAGTTCTGATTGTAGTGGTAGATCCAAAAGACCAGGTGAGGTGGCTGAGACTTAGAGCGGTCGCTCTGAGTGCTTCGCAACTGTCCGTGAGTAAGGATTGATTTCCGGCCCGGCGTGAGGTCGCGCTGGGTTTAAGGAAACAACCCGGAAGTTCCGCCGAAGGTAGCCACGATGAGTGACCACCTCTTGGTCAATCCCAAGCAGTCCACCGGAACGGCCCGTGTGTAAAAGCACGGGCCGTTCTGTTTATCAGCTCTTTCATTGACAAGCAGATCTTTTCCCGTATTATTCGTGCGGCATGGCAAGCGTTAATCCCGAGCGGGAGTTCCAACGTCTAGCAAAACTGTATTCGAGCCAGACGGTTGACGAATTGCTTCAAATTGCCGAGGACCGCCCTGCGCTGACGGATATTGCCCAGCGTGCATCAGACGATGAAATGCGGCGTCGCAATTTAAAGTCAGCCAGCCGACAGACTCCCGGTGATGAAGTCGAGTTCCGTCGCATGGTAACGATTGCTAAATTCAGAGACCTGCCGGAAGCTCTTCTGGCGCAAGGCAATCTAAACTCCGCAGGAATTGAGGGCGTATTGCTGGACGACAACCTAATACGCATGGACTGGTTATGGTCCAACGCAGTCGGAGGAATCAAACTTCAAGTCAGGGCTGAAGATGCTGCCGAAGCCACGGAAATGCTCAATCAACCAATTCCCGAAGGGTTTGAGATTGAAGGCGTGGGCAACTATCGCCAGCCGGAATGTCCCAAGTGCAAATCATTGGATGTCACTTTTCAGGAAATTTACAAGCCGGTCGCCTACGCGAGTTTGTGGGTAGGCGTTCCACTGCCAGTGCAGCGCAAGGGATGGAAATGCCGCGCATGCGGCAATGAGTGGGAGAGCAATGATCCCGGAGAATCTGAATAATCCCACTGCAAATTCGTGACGTCAACAGTCGGTATTCATGGGGTCTCCACCTGAATTGAAGTTTGCTGCGATTTCACCTTTCTGAATTTCGCCGCGACAATCACAACAACAAACCACAAAGCGGCTGCATAAGCCATGTACCACGCCGCTTCCTGCGCTGCGGTCACGCGAGGAGCACTGAAAACTACCAGCGATCCTGTGGAGCTTACATGCATGAGCTGTGCCAATAACACACTTTTCGTATTGGAATAAATCCAGCCGATCAGCACTCTCATGGCCGTCATGGCTGCGGTGAAAGCGACAAAATATGGAAGCCAGTATGCGCCGTGCGGAGTCGCGGTGCCGAGATAATCAATGACGGGAAGATGCCATATGCCCCACAGCACGCCAAGCAAAATGCTAGCCGTGAGAGGATTGAAACTCCGGCACATTTTGGGAAGTGCAAAACCCGTCCATCCAATTTCCTCGAAGAATCCTGCCGGTACGCCAAACAGAAGGCCCATAAGAAAAAAGTCCGGAGCGAAAACGGGCGAGACAAATGTTTTCAATCCGAAGAGAACTGCCAGAACCAACGCGGGTGGAATGAGAAGTGCAGCGTACCACTGCACTGGAAGGCGGCCATGCCGCATCCGCGAAAAAAGATCTCGGAGACCGGTTTTTCCATCCACGATTCTTGTCAAGACTATGCCGGAGATGCTTGGCCCCAGCAGCATGACCGGAAACATCAAGATTCCATCAAGCTTAGGAATGGGCTGACCACGCATCAGCTTCGGCGCAACGACCAGGAATGCGCCGCCCCACGAGATTGCATATGTCATCGCGAAATAGGCAACGACCGGAAATCGTCGAACAAAAATATGTCGGGTGTTCAACTCCAATGACGGCATGATTGCGAGATTATTTCACACCGCCTGCCTACGGCAGCTAGGCGGAGGAAGGCGAAACATGCAAGATTGTGTAGACTCAGGTGCCCTCACCTGCCCAGCCGGGCAAAGCTCGGCAAACGCGCACGATGCTCGTCCGCCGCGATTCATGACGAAGCCCTGAAACCGAATTGAGGTACACTTCCCCTGTTGCAATTGTAAGTTGACGGAGTTCGCCATGCGATTTTCATCTCTCCTCTTCCTTCTGATCGTGATCGGCTCAACTATGCAGGGCTTCACTGAAACTCATTCCGCGGACTCCTCGCAGGCAGTCTTGCTCGTCGCCAACAAAGGCGAACACACTCTCGGAATCGTGGACCCTAATATTGGCAAACAAGTTGCAACCGTCGCCGAAGATGGCATTACCGGGCACGAGGTTGCTGCGTCTCCGGATGGCCGCCTTGCCTACGTGCCGATTTACGGCAATTCGGGCGTCGGAAAACCTGGAACTGACGGAAAAAATATTGTCGTGATCGACATCGCTTCGCGAAAGAAAGTCGGCAATATTGATTTCGGACACGGCGTCCGTCCGCATTGCGCAGTCTTTGGTCCGAAGGATGGACTGCTTTACGTCACTACAGAATTAGAAAACGCGATCAGTGTCATTGACCCGGCGACGTTGAAAATCCTGGGGTCAATTCCTACCGGACAACCGGAATCGCACATGTTGGCGATCTCGCCTGACGGCCGGCGCGTCTATACCGCCAACGTTGGGCCCGGTACCGTTTCTGTTTTAGATATGGAAACGCGGAAAACCATAGCCGTAATCCCCGTCTCGTCGCAGGTTCAGCGCATTTCGGTTTCGGTGGATGGTCGCGAGGTTTTCACGTCTGACCAGACGAAACCTCAACTTGCGGTCATTGATACTTCTAACAATAAGGTGAAAGCTTGGATTCCACTTCCAGCGACGGGCTACGGAACCGCTCCGACTCCGGACGGCCGCTGGCTTGTCGTAGCCATACCCGACGCCAATAAAGTCGCGGTCGTGGACCTCGGCACCATGAAGGTCGCGCACACAATTGACGTTCCCGCCGCTCCCCAGGAAGTTTTAATCCGTCCCGACGGGCGCGCAGCATACGTGTCTTGCGATGCGAGCCGAAAAATTGCGGTGATTCGCATTTCGGATTGGACCGTAGAGAAGCTGATTGACGCCGGAAATGGGACAGATGGACTGGCATGGGCCGCCCAAAAGTAGGGACATCGGCGGATGCTAAGTTCTAACCGAATCCTTCACAAACTTCGCAAACTGGTGCACGTCTTCTTCCGTGGTATCAAACGAACACATCCAGCGCACCACCGGCTGTTCTTCGTTCCAAACATAAAAGAAATAGCGCTTCTGCACTTTAGCGATGGCCTTGCGAGGAATTTGCGCAAACACTCCATTCGCCTCGACCGGATAAACAATTTTAATCCGCTGAATCTTGCGCAATTCTTTTTCCAGCAATCGCGCCATACGATTTGCGTGCCGGGCGCTCTTGAGCCAGAGCTCGTTGGATAAAAGAGCTTCGAACTGCGCCGCGATAAAACGCATTTTCGATGCCAGTTGCATCCCTTGCTTACGGAAGTACAAGAAATCGCGGCTGAGTTTTTTGTCGAAGAAGATTACGGCCTCTGCGCCCATCAGGCCATTTTTCGTTCCGCCAAACGAGAGCACATCTACTCCCACATCCCGCGTAGCTTGATGAAGACTCAGCCCGAGGCTGGCGGCTGCGTTGGCGATTCGCGCTCCATCCATGTGAAGAAACATGCTGCGATCATGGGCGAACTCCGCGAGCGCCTTAATCTCGCGTGGCTTGTAAACCGTCCCCACTTCTGTGGCTTGGGTAATCGAAATCACCCGCGGTTGGACGTGATGCTGATCCCCAATGCCATGATAGGCGCGACGAACCGCGTCTACGGTAAGCTTCCCCTCGGATGTTGCAATTGGAATGAGTTTGCACCCCGTAAATTTTTCGGGCGCCCCACATTCATCCACATAAATGTGCGCGGCCTCGCCGCAGATTACGGCGTTGTAAGATTCCGTGAGCGCCTTGAGGCTTAGGCAATTCGCGGCCGTCCCATTGAACACAAAGAAAACTTCAATGCCATCCCCGAAGTGCTTTTTGAACTTGCGGACGGCCGATTCCGTGTAAGAATCATCGCCATAGCCCACCGTATGTCCGTGGTTCGCGGCTGCGATGGCGTCTAAGACTTCCTGGTGAATGCCGGCATTATTGTCGCTGGCAAAGCTGCGCGCGGGTTTCATGTCGAAATCAATTTAGCAGACAAAACGGGCATGGAATGTCTTGACTATAGCTTCTAGTGATTACTGTCCGCATTTTTCGAGTCTTTCGGCTGAGACTCGCAATCTAATCGTTTACTATCGCTTCCAAGAGAACTGAGTCTGTGAAAATGATAAATGCATCATCCTTGCTTAGACTATCGAGAATGACGACTTCCCCAAGAAATGCGCATTTCGTTTCAAAGCTTATGCGGATCTCGCCTCGGGCGATGTCATTGCTGGCCGCAGTGGCACTCGCCGTCACCGCCGCGTCTTGTGGTGGAACCTCAGCCAAGACTGCGCCGCAAGCCGCTGGAGGGGGACTTCCGGTAAAAGTCGAGGTGACCCGATCCGAACCAGTCAGCGATACCACGGAGTATGTAGCCACGCTTAAGTCTCGCGATTCAGCGGTGATCATGCCGGAAGTGGAAGGGCATATCACGAAAATATACGTCCATTCTGGAGATCGCGTCTCTGCCGGAACCCCGCTGATGCTGATAGATCCCAGCAAACAAGAAGCCACCGTCAACAGCAATGAACAGTCGCGGGCAGCCCAAATTGCCGCCTTGCAATATGACAAACAACAATACCAGCGGACGAGCTCGTTGGCGGCAGCCGGCGTCGTCAGCAAACAAGAGCTCGACCAGGCAAAATACGCATTGGACGCATCCCAGGCACAGTTGGGCTCGCTTGACGCCCAGGTACAACAACAGCAGGTCCAGCTTCGTTATTACAAGGTCACTGCTCCGTCGGCCGGAATCGTTGGCGATATTCCGGTGCGGGTTGGCGACCGGGTCATTACCTCCACGGTGCTCACCACGGTAGATAAACCAGGCAGCCTTGAGGCATATATCTACGTTCCAATCGAGCGCTCGTCGCAGCTCAAATTGAACATGCCGGTCCAGATCGTTGACTCGGATAGAAAAGTAATTGCCGACAGCCGCATTAGTTTTATTTCTCCGGAAGTGGACAACACAACGCAGAGTGTCCTCGTTAAGGCGCGAATCGCGAATAACAGCAACAAATTGCGGACCGCGCAGTTTACCCGCGCGCGCGTCGTTTGGAAAACACAGGATGCCCCGGTGGTTCCAATTCTCGCGGTCTCTCGCATAGGCGGACAATATTTTGTCTTCGTGGCGGAAAATCAAGATGGCAAAATCGTCGCACATCAGAAACCGCTTCAAGTCGGAGATATGGTTGGGAACGACTACGCGGTTTTGGATGGGATCAAGGCTGGCGATAAAGTAATCGTCTCTGGAACGGAATTTTTGGTGGACGGAATGCCCGTCATTCCGCAGGGCTGAAAGCGAACGGCTTCTGCCGCCGTTTGTCTGATGCGCAGCTTGTCTGATGCAATGAGAAAGAGAATTTCTGGTTTAAGCAACTGTACTTAACGGACCAAAACCATGTTTGTTGATTTCTTTATCCGGCGGCCAATCTTCGCGACTGTATGCGCATTGCTGATCATTCTGGCTGGCGCTGCCGTTATCCCAACGTTGCCGATTGCTCAGTTTCCGATACTCGCGCCTCCGCAGGTTACCGTGAACAGCGCATACATTGGAGCCAGCGCCCAAACTGTCGAATCCGCTGTCACTACGCCGCTCGAGCAGCAAATCAATGGCGCTGAGGGCATGAAATATCTCACGTCCAGCAGTGGGAATGATGGGTCCAGCTCGATTACTGCCACATTCGATTTGAATCGCGACCCAGACCTTGCGGAAGTGGATATCCAGAACCGCGTTAACGCGGCTCAAGGGCGTTTGCCAAATCAGGTAAAGTCCGTTGGGATCATCATAAGCAAGGCTTCCAATAGTTTTGTCTTCGGCGCGGCGGTGTATGCCGAGAATGACCGCTATACACCGCTATTCATGAGCAATTATCTGGACGTGTATGTCAGGGATGCCCTGAAACGAATTCCGGGAGTTGCCAATGTAATCATTTTCGGCGAACGAAAGTATTCCATGCGGCTCTGGCTTGATCCGGTACGCATGGCAAGCCGGCAGCTCACCGCGACTGACGTTGTGAGCGCCCTGCAAGAGCAAAACGTTGAGATCGCTGCCGGCCAAATCGGGCAGCCCCCCGTTCAAACGGGTCAGGCATTCCAGATCAGTGTGCGAGTGATTGGCCGGTTAAGCGAAGCGAGCCAGTTCGCAAACATCGTTTTAAAAACAAACCTCGACGGCACCCCGGTTCGGTTGAAAGATGTGGGACGCGCTGAGCTCGGAGCGGAAGACTACAGCTCTGACCTGATGTTTAATGGGCGCGAGGCTGTGGGCATTGGTGTTTTGCAACTTTCAAATGCCAACGCTCTGCAAGTGGACAGGCTTGCCCTGGCGGAACTGGACCGTCTCTCCAAGCGTTTCCCCCCGGGCATGAAGTACAAAGACGCATTCGATACCACGGATGCGGTTGGCCAGTCCATCAGTGACGTGCTTTCCACTTTGGTCCTAGCTATCTTTCTAGTCATCCTCGTGATTTTTGTTTTTCTTGGGGACTGGCGCAGCACCATCATCCCGGCGGTCACCATACCCGTATCGCTGATTGGAACATTTGCATTTGTAAAGCTTCTGGGTTTTTCGATTAATACGTTAACCCTTTTCGGTATCACACTGGCGACGGGACTGGTGGTGGACGACGCAATTGTCGTCATCGAAAATATTGAGCGGCATATCCAGGAAGGCGAAAAAGATACTCACAGGGCAGCTTCCGTCGCCATGGGAGAAGTCGCAGGCGCCGTAATTGCCACGTCGCTTGTGCTCATCGCCGTGTTCGTTCCGGTAGCATTCTTCCCAGGAACCACCGGCATTCTGTTTCGCCAATTTGCGTTGACCATCGCGTGTTCGATCGCGATCTCCGCTTTCAACGCCCTGACATTGAGTCCCGCCCTCGCGGCGATTCTTCTGGGGCGCACCCATGGAGACAAAGGCTGGTTTTTTCGGGGAGTGGACCGGGCAATTGGAGGTATCACAGGCGGGTACAGAACCGCGCTGTGCGGAGTCCTCCGCTTCCGGTTTGTCGCCGCTGTCATTTTCCTGATCGGACTCGGGGCCACGTATCTGATTTTTCAGCGAGTGCCCAAAGGCTTCGTCCCCAATGAAGACCAGGGATATTTCATTGTCTTGGTTCAGTCCCCGTCCGGCGCGTCGTTGGAATATACAAGAAATATTCAAGAGCAGGTTACGCACGTCCTCTCAAACGTTCCGGAGATTCAGGGAGTGTTTGCGCTGAGCGGGTTCAGTTTTAGCGGCAATGCGGCGAATCGTGGATTGACCTTCGGCACACTGAAGCCCTTTTCGCAGCGCAAGGGCGATGCTCACAGCGCCACCGCGGTAGTAAACCGCATTCGGGGGCGGCTGCTTGGAATTTCCGGGGCTCTCGCGATTCCATTTTTGCCCCCACCGGTACAGGGATTGGGTGCGTTCGGCGGTTTTCAGTATGAGTTGCAAGATCAGGGGTCGCACACCCTGGATGACTTGGCTAAAGTCACTCAAAATATCGTGCGGCAAGGAAACTCGCGAAAAGACTTGGCCGGACTCTTTAGCAGCTACACTGCAAACGATCCTCAATTTCTGGTGACGATTGATCGCGAAAAAACCAAGAGTCTGCACGTGCCCTTGCAGCAGATCACGGACACTCTCGGCGTCTACATGGGCTCGGCTTACGTCAACGATTTTGATTTTAATAATCGCTCCTATCGCGTTTATGTGCAGGCGGACCAGCAGTTTCGTTCGCAGCCAAAGGATATTGGGCAATTCTATGTACGCTCCGATACTGGAGCCATGATTCCTCTGGAAAATCTTGTGACGGTCACGCAGACGACTACGCCCCAGGTAATCAGTCACTACAATCTTTTCCGGTCGGCTGAAATAGATGGGTCCGCCGCGCCTGGAGCTAGCTCGGGACAAGCCATTGATGCCATGCAACAGTTGAGCGCCAAGGTTTTGCCCCAGGGCTTCAATTACGAATGGACCGGATTATCACTCGAAGAGTTGGCGTCAGGCAAAACGACTTTAGTGCTGTTCGCCCTGGGAATAGTGGTTGTGTACCTCACGCTCTCCGCACAATACGAAAGCTTCGTGCTCCCGTTCATTGTTCTGCTGGCGGTGCCCATGGCCTTGCTGGGCGCGCTTGGAGCGCAGTCGCTGCGCGGTCTTGAGAATGACGTCTATTGCCAGATTGGATTGGTAATGCTGGTTGGGCTCTCGAGCAAGAACGCGATTCTGATTGTCGAGTTTTCCGAGCAGTTGCGCGAACGGGGCATGCCGCTGATTGAAGCCACTATTGAGGCGGCCAGAATTCGGCTGCGCCCCATATTAATGACATCTTTTGCCTTCATCTTGGGAGTTGTGCCCTTGATGTTGGCCAGTGGTGCTGGCGAAGCAGGACGCCATTCCGTAGGCACAACCGTTTTTGGCGGAATGATTATGTCCACCATGCTCAATCTGTTCTTCATCCCGGTGCTGTACTTGATCATTGAAGGGTGGCGCGAACGCGGCAGCCACGAGTCGGAAGAAATCCAGCCGGAACCAGAAGCCGTCGTCTCTTAGCTAGGCGTCGCCAATGCCGCGTTTGGACAGGATGTTCCCCGAAATATTTTGTTGTAGTTTAGTAGCCCAATCACCTATGGAAGATCAGAATACCGGTCGCTCTAACTTGGTCGCGAAAAGATCCTCGAAGGATTAGGAAATCCAGCGACTCGCCTTTTTCGATCTTCCGCTGAATATGGTCCCCAAGAGTTGTCGCGATTTGATCTTCCAGAGTTCGGGCGATGATCTTATTTAGAACGATGCCGATTACTGTGTGCGACGCCCCCTTTGTTGCCATTTGAAACAGGTAAAGCTCATCAATTTCCGGCACCTCAGAGGCTTTGTCTCGAAGGGAGGCTTCTAGGCCTTCACTGGGACGCTTAGCCGGGATCCCGACATATCTCGTCTCATTCGACTTGAGGTGGAACTGAACACCTTTCGGTCCGATTTGAGTCGGAACAATTCCTTTCGACAGCAAGTCCAACTCTGCTCGCGTGACCCGCCCTCCTGGACGTATCATTTTTCGAATTGGGTCGAAGGGATTGATCACAACCGCTTGAACGTCCGTTCCCATTACAAGTCGAAAAAACTCTTGAGCTTTGATCCCGATGTAAGGAGTATTAGGATCCCAGTTTTGCAGGGCCTCAGCGTCGGTAAAGGCGGGAGCTACTCGTTTGTTATTACGGTCGAGCGGCATCGAGAATTGAAATTGCACTTCGGTAGTGGTGGTATGTAGACCGGGACCGCGATCAAGACCGGGCGGTATTTCCGGGACGGGGATTAAAAGCATCGCTGCCAGAAGCGCTTCGTAGACGTTCTTGCGGTTCTCAGGACATTCCTTCAGAGCAAGCTCGTGCATCGCTCTTTCCAGCGGAGAGTTGCGGTCTTCTGGTAGGGCTTTCTTCCTCCTGCCAAATATAAAATCAAGAACGCCCATGTCTTGATCTCAAGAATTCCAACCGCGTCGAAACGATACAAAACGACTCCCCCGTAACACATGCGCAGTGCACGGGGCTATCGTAAAGCCTCGGCAATCTTTCCGTCCGAGATTAAGTTCGCGATCCTTGCGAAATCCTCGTACATCACTCTGTCTTTTTCCATCGTCGGAGAAACGGACCTGATCGCGGCATATGCCGCTTGTCCCCGTTTTCCTGTTTTCATCGGAGCTAGGCAATCCAATGCCTGAGCCGCCGCCATAGCCTCGATCGCAATGACATTTCGCGCGTTCTCCATGATTCGTTTCAGCTTGAGCGCCGCCGCCATTCCCATGGAAACATAATCTTCTTTGTTGCCCGAAGTCGTGATCGAATCCACGGAAGCGGGATGCGCCAGAATCTTGTTTTCGCTTACCAGTGCGGCCGCCGTGACCTGCGGCATCATGAATCCGCAATTTAGCCCCGCGCCGGAAGCCAGGAACGGGGGCAATCCTTCGTTCAAAGCCGGATTGACAAGCCGCTCTAACCGCCGTTCGGAGATGCCAGCCAGCGCACTCAGAGCGATTCCTAAAAAGTCCAAAGCAAAAGCCAGAGGCTCGCCATGAAAATTTCCGCCGGAAATGACCTCTCCTCCTTGTTCGTTTCGATCATTCGTAAAGACCAGCGGATTATCAACGGCGGAGTTGACCTCGATTTCCATGATGCCGCGGCAGTGAGTCAGAGTGTCCCGTACGGCGCCGTGCACCTGCGGAATGCATCGCAACGAATACGCGTCTTGCACTCGCCCGCAATTCCGATGCGATTCGCGGAGTTCGCTACCCTCCAACATTTTTCGCAAATTGGTTGCAGTCATGATTTGACCAGGATGAGGACGAGCGTTGTGAATGCGCGCATCGAAAGCCGCGTCTGTTCCGTGGAGTGCGTCCAGCGTCATCGAGCTAATAACATCGGCGGAATCCACCAGCGTTTCCGCCGCGAGCAATGCAAGCACGCCGAGAGCAAGCATGCCTTGGGTGCCATTGATTAGCGAAACCGCTTCCTTTGCCTCAAGCACAATCGGACTGATCTCGGCGCGACGAAGCGCCTCAGAACCAGGAACGCGTAATCTCTTTTCATCGAAGCATTCACCTTCGCCGATCAGAACCAACGCCAGGTGCGCCAATGGAGCCAGATCGCCGCTTGCGCCCACGCTTCCCTGAGACGGAACGAATGGCGACACTCCCCGATTGAGCATCTCGCAGAGCGTATCAATGACCACCGGTCGAATGCCGGAATGTCCTTTGGAAAGAGAGTTGGCGCGGAGAACCATCATCGCGCGAGTCTCAATCGACGGGAGCGGTTCCCCCACACCCACCGCATGCGAGCGGAGCAAGTTTAATTGGAGTTCGCGAATTTGTTCAGCGGCAATTCGAACATCACTCAACTTGCCTACGCCGGTCGTAATGGCATAAGCAGGTTTGTTATCCGCCACCAGCAGGTCCACAACACTTCGCGCGCGGGTAACGGCAACGCGCGCATCCGGCGCAAGCAGCACAGGCCGGTTTGAGATCGCAACCTCGCGGACCTCTTCCAGCGTGAGATCGTTCCCGTTAATGTGAAGAGCCTGCAAAAGAATTGAACCGCCTTGTTAAACCCGGGATCATCGAGAAAACAGTTTATTTGCCGATCGCTTCCCGGAACGCACTCATGTACTTCGCCGGCAGTGCCGTAGCTTTCATCTCTGCGTCCGTCACGATGTGCACTGTCTCACCCTCGGCCAATAGCAGGCCATCACCCGTTCTAATCAATTCGTATGCAAAATGAATTACCGACTCCCGCACATTCTTTAGGTGGGTCCGCACGGTGATCTCATCGTCATAATGAGCGGGAGCTTTGTATCGGCAGCGCGCATCCACCACCGCTATAAAGCATTGATCCTTTTCTTCCATGTCGCGATAGGAAAAACCGAGCTGCCGTAGCAATTCAACGCGTCCAACCTCGAACCAAATAAAATGATTGGCGTGGTAGACTACGCCCATCTTGTCGGTTTCCGCATAGCGCACTCGCAATTTGGTCTCGCAGATGGCCGCCGAATGATTCATCGGCTCGTCCAGCGAGGCTTGCGCTTCTCAAGAAATGAATTTATTCCTTCGCGGAAGTCTGCAGTGGTCCGGATGCGTGCGTTCTCTTCGATGGCTTCCGCGATTTGCTCGTCTAGTTGTGCGGAGATAAATCCATTGATCAGCCGCTTCGTAGCCGACATTGAAGTAGGACTGTTCTCCATAAGCTGTGTCGCAAGTTCGCGTGCGCGATCCATCAGTTTGTCCGCCTCAACCACTTCATTCACCAATCCATAACGAAACGCTTCTCTCGCGTCGAACAATCGTCCGGACAATAGAAGATCCCGTGCAATTTTATGTCCCACTTGCCATACAAGGATCGAAGACACGATTGCCGGAACAAATCCAATGCGGACCTCGGTGTATCCAAACTTTGCTTCAGGCACCGACAGCGTGAAATCGCACATGGTTGCCAGTCCGGTTCCTCCCGCGATGGCGGCTCCGTTCACGGCGGCAATTGTGGGCAGAGGAAATTCGTAGAGCCTCCGGAATATGCGAGCCATATTCGTTGAATCTTGGACATTTTCCTGGTGTGTCTTTCCGGTAAGAGATTTGAGTTCATCAAGATCCATGCCCGCGCAAAAGGCCTTTCCCGCACCGGTTAGCAGCAAAATGCGAGCATTCGAGTTCTCAGTTTCATCTAGCGCAGCCATCAATTCATCCAGCAGGTGAAAACTGATAGCATTTCGCTTTTCGGGGCGATTTAGAGTAATCGTCCCAATTCCATCGCTATTCTCAAATATTAAAGTTTCGAATTTCATGCGATGCGCCGAAAGAATATTAAGAATTTCACTGCGTTAATCAGAGGCGGAAGAATTCGTGTAACGCGCCTCGATTTCCGCCGAAGCCCGCAGCAACACATCGAAAGATTTTAACGCAGGCAACTCTGCTCCCCGGAACTTGAGCGCCTCAATCACTTTTTCCGTCGGAAGATTGCCAACCAATGCGTCCTGGGCAAAAGGACATCCTCCCAGTCCTCCCAATGCAGAATCGAAACGGCGGCAGCCCGCGTCGTATGCGGCCAGAACCTTTTCAGACACCTCATCCGGACGCCCATGCAGATGGACTCCAATTTCTAGATACCCAAATTTCGCAATCACAGCAGAAACTGTTTCGCCAATCTGTGCCGTCGTTGCCAGTCCCACGGTGTCAGCCAGCGAAATCGTTCGGACTCCGGAAGATTCGAGAAGATCTACCGCGTTGATAACTTCTTCCACCGTCCACGGATCGGCATACGGATTTCCGAAAGCCATCGAAATATAAACGACCGTATTGATCCCTGCGTCTTCCCCTTTATTCTTGACCTTCTCCATTTCGTCAATTGCTTCGTCCAGCGTTTGGCGCTGATTGTTCTGCAAAAATGTCGGCGAAATGGAATAGGGGAAACCCAGCGTCCGGACTGAATTCGTAGCGATAGCGCGCTGCGCACCCTTCTCATTGACCACGATCCCAATCAGTTCCACATCATCGGGCGGATCCAACTCTTTCATGACTTCTTCCGAATCCGCCATCTGCGGGACTGCGCTGGGAGAAACAAAAGAAACCGCATCAATATGCTTGAATCCGGCGCTGATCAGCGCCCGAAGATATTCAACTTTGATGTTGGTCGGGATCTGCGTTTTCAACCCCTGCCACGCATCCCGCGGACATTCAATGAGTTTGACTGCGTCAGGCATCATTCACCACGGAGGCACTGAGGCACAGAGAAAATCAAGTTACACTTATCTTGATCGTTGGGTCCAAGCATATCTAGTCGAAATTCTTGGCTGCGATTCCTTATAAGCGGAGTCATGCGGTCCAATTATGCAAATGCATCTCGAAGTCCCCACGAATACGTTTTCTCTGTGCCTCCGTGCCTCCGTGGTAATTCATGTCTGAAGAACTCCAACCTTAAACTCCGCCACGTCCGGATTGAGCGCGGCCGCTTCCAGAGCATGCGTAATCGCATCGCGGGTCTCGATCGGATCAATAATCTTATCTATCCATAGCCGCGCCGCGCCGTATCGCGGATCGGTCTGCTCATCGTACGTCCGCTTTACCGATTCAAACAATTCTTTGCGTTCCTCTTCGCTCAACTTCTTGCCACTGCGCTCCAACTGCCGAATCTTAATTTCCACCAGGGTTGAAGCAGCAGTGTCCCCACTCATCACCGCGTATCTGGCCGTAGGCCACGCAAACACAAAGCGCGGATCATAAGCTTTGCCGCACATTGCGTAGTGTCCAGCGCCAAACGAACCGCCCACAATTACTGTGATCTTCGGGACCACCGAGTTCGACACCGCATTCACCATCTTTGCACCGGCTTTAATAATGCCGCTCCACTCCGCATCGCGGCCTACCATGAATCCGTTTACATCGTGCATGAAGACCAGCGGAATAAGATTCTGATTGCAATCCATGATGAATCGCGCGGCCTTTTCCGCGGACTCGGTATAGATTACTCCGCCGAATTCGATTTTCTTGTTTCCCTCATGGTCAATACTTTGCGCGTGCAACTTTTGATTCGCGACAATTCCCACCGCAAAGCCGCCAATCCGGCAGTAGCCACAAATCAGCGTCTTGCCATATTCGGGCTTGTATTCGTCAAAGCGGCTTCCATCCGTCAGGCGCCCAATAATTTCCTTCATGTCGTAAGGACGCGCGGGGGACGAATCATAAATCCCATAAATTTCTTCAGCCGCCAGCGCCGGAGCTTCGGGCTTTTTCCGCTCCCACGGTGATTGCCTCCGGTATCCCCACTTGTCAACGATGGCGCGAATCCGCTCCAGGCAACTTTCATCATTCGGTTCGCGAAAATCCACCGTCCCGCTGATCGCCGAATGCATGGCGGCGCCGCCCAATTCGTCCGCCGAAACCTTTTGTCCAATGGCGGCTTGCACCAAGGCCGGCCCAGCTAGAAATAATCCGCTGCCGTCGGTCATCAAAACGTGATCGCACATCACTGGCAAATAACCGCCGCCGGCGACGCACATACCCATGATCGCGGCGATCTGGGGAATGCCCATTGCAGACATAACCGCATTGTTGCGAAACACGCGCCCAAAATCATCGGTATCGGGAAAAACATCTTCTTGCAGTGGAAGAAACACCCCAGCCGAATCCACGAGATAGATCGTGGGAATGTGATTTTCAATGGCGATATTCTGCGCGCGAATAACCTTCTTCGCGGTCATTGGAAAGAACGCCCCAGCCTTGACCGTGGCATCATTGGCGATAATCATCACCATGCGGGTTTGGATGCGGGCAAGCCCGGTAATCACGCCTGCCGCTGGCGCGCCGCCCCACTCTTCATACATGCCTTGCGCAGCATACATGCCGAGTTCGAAGAACGTTGCCGGGTCAGCCAGTAATGCGATGCGTTCACGGGCAGTCAGCCGCGACTTTCCATGCTGATTTTCAATCGCCTTCGCGCCGCCGCCTTCCCGTATGGTCTCTTCTTCATTTCTTATCTGCGATACCAGGTCCGCCAGGAAACGCATGTTCGCTTCAAATCGCGCGGACGTTGGGTCCACTCGGCTCTCAATCGCGGGAGACTTTGGCGGTGTGACGGATTCAACGCGCTCGGGCATGATCAGATATTCGAAGGGTTTACGGTATACCACAAGAGCAAATATTCGCAACGAGCGGGATCGAAGTCGCGATCAGGAAACTTTATCTATCCATGGCATGGAGCTGCTTACCCAATTTTTGATTGCGGGTTGATCCCGCGTCTGCCAATCAACCGGCTGGTCCGGCTTACAGGCAGAAAACCAAAAACAGTGCACCGCACTTAAAACGGAGTTTGTTTATGACGTTAACCGAAATTCGCACTATGAGGCAGACATGCCGGGCCAAGCTGGAAGACTTGATTGGCCGCACGTCCAGCCGTGAAATGTCCACCGAAGAAAACCAGATGTTCGCTGATTTTAAGGCTGAAGGTGAGCGGCTTGGTTCTCTTGAATCTCGTTATGCCGTATTAGAAAGTTTTGACAAAGGCGTAACTCAACCAATCATTCGTCAACCCTTCGCGCCAACCGGCACCGACCGCAAAGCGGCATTTGTGAAAGCCCTGGACGGTTTCTTACGTACCGGAACAATGGCCACTGATACACCACTCCAGATTCAGCAATCGCCTGTTTCTGGCGCGGCTGCCGCTGTGCCCACAGACATCGTGCCGACCATTGTGCAAGGAATCAATGACTTTGACATCCCAAGCCGTTTGGGCGTCACGGATTTCCCGCGTGACACTACCAATCCTTTGGTTGTCACGATCATGTCTTCCGCACCGGCGTCCGCATCCTTCGTTGAAGGCGCGGCACCAAGCAACTCAACGCCTCCCACTTACAAGACGGTGACGTTGGGCGGCACACGCTACGGCAATCTCACCAAATACTCAATCGAATCCCGAATGAACTTGGGCATTCCGATTGTGGCATCCGTCCTGAAGGCGCTTGCCCTGGGGCAGCTCCAGACGCAAAACTCTGCTTTTATGTCTGCATTCCTGACCGCCGTTCAAACTGCTTCAGCGGCAACCTACATTCAATCGGGCAGCTCTTCCAGCGAATCCCCGATTGACAACTACAGCGCGGTTATGGGCTTGAAATACGGACTTCCGTACTTCTGGCAGAATTCGCCTAACCTGAAATGGCTTTTGAGTCCTACGGACCTTCAGAAAATCAAGAACACCCGGTCCACTCAGAATCAGCCGCTCTTCAACGAAACGGATGACACCATTCTTAATAAGCCTTACGTGGTCCATCCCGATGCAACCCGCGTGTTTTACGGGGACTTTTCCGTGGGCTGCTACCGCTCGCGGACGCCTCTGTACATTCAGACCTTTTTGGAGCTGTACGCACAAGAAGGCTTGATTGGGGTTTCCAGTTATCAGTTTGCAGACTGGAAATTTTATACCGGCGATTTCGTCTGTGACTGATTATTCGCCAATCGTTTACACGAACCTGGAAGGCTCAGGCGCGTAAGGGTTTTCCTCAGCCCCAGCTAGCGGGGACCCGCACGCGGGAGAGGCTAGAGCGGTCTTCAGCGTACCGCGTTTTGAAAACCGTTGACGCATGGGTAGCCGACAACAGCTTAACCAGGATAGCCGCCGGTGATGTATCCCTGGAGCTCCTGGATAGTCTCGGCCTGGCCGGAAATGATCCACTTCACCAAGTCGCCGATTGACACGATACCTACGACCGCATCGTCTTTCATGACTGGAAGATGGCGCAGGCGATGTTTCGTCATGATGTTCATACATTCATCAACAGTGTGCTGACGGGTGACGAACACAACTGGAGTGGTCATGATTTCGCGGACGGGGGTGTCCTTGGATGAAAGGCCTTTCAGTATCACTTTGCGTGCGTAGTCGCGCTCCGACACAATGCCAACCAGCTTATTGTGAGATAGAACAAGTAAAGCGCCCACGCTTTCATCCGCCATTGTTCGGATAGCTTCGAATACAGAATGGTCGGGATCTATGGACAGAACTCGATTCGATCCTTTGACCTTTAATACGGCATCAACAGCGTCTGTGAGTTTCATGGGGCACCTGCACAGCCCGACATACTAGCATGTTCCCACTATTTATCGGGGGTGGATAAATCCGCCGGTGCCCCAGGTTCACGTCCGGTTTTTGGACGCTAACCTGGGCTTCGCGGCGCTCCGGATTTTCCCAGGCGTCGGCAACGTGGCGGCAGTTCCGCGTTACTCGTAGCTAGTCGTGCATGGCAAGGACGGTGTGGTCTGCCCACCTTGCAAATTGTTTATCACTGACTCTTGTTGCAACACGAATTTACCGTTTTGATTGACGTAATATTTCCAGTCATAAAGGCCGACGCCGTAACCGAGACTGTAAACCTCCATGTACTGGCAGGCAGCATAATTCCGGTTGCAACTGTACTGGTATGTAAAATATCGCGTCGAGACAAAGCCGATCTGATCCAATTTGACGGTCACCGGGGCGGACGTCGAGTTGATTACGTTTCCCAGAGGCTGACGCTGAAACGATTGGCATTGGGAAAAACTTTGATAAGTCGTGCGAGCAGCCGGAATTGCTATCGTGCCGCCACGGGCCCATATCCGAACGCAACGCTGCGTCATGGGCAGGTCTGCATCGAATCGTTTAAAGCTAGTTGGATCGCCCCATCCCAGTTCTGTGGCTCGATCGTAAACATATTGTTTGTCGAATGTTTTTACGTCCCAGGGATAACCCGCGGCGCTTTTGATCCAGAGAAAGTATCCAGAAGCCGCGTAATCGTTAGTCGCGTTGTCCGGGACAATGGACGTGTAAATCGGATTGGCATTCCCCGGTCCCATGTGATTGTCCACGCGGTTTGGGTACGCCATTACAAAATAGTTCATCATGTCCTCATAGCCGCGGGGGCATGCAAAGCTTGACTGAGCCTGGCTCAGAACTGGACATAGAATCGAAAACAACACAACAAATACAAATTTCACTTCAAATCTCCTGAGATTGCGGCTTCGCGGCCAGCTGATGCCCGGCCCAGAAAACTGCGGGAAGTTCGGGTGCCCTTGGGCAGAACTTTTACATGAATCTTTTTTTGGGATGGCGAAGGCGGTTTAAGCCTAACGCAGGGAAAATACTGTCATGGTGCGCGGCCCATTGCAAGAATAATTTGTACTTATAAGTAGTTTATGACTCGCTTCTCGTTGTTCGACGAGTGAAGCACCGGTAAACATTCATTTAGCTTGGGACGATTCCCGCGAATCCTCACGGTGCTAGAATTCTCGGTCCGGTCTGTCTTGAAGGGTGTTTATGCCTAATGCTTCGCCAACCGTGTCGCAACCTCTCCCACTTATGAATTTCACCGATGATGAAATTCTGTTTCGCGACAACATTCGCCAGTTCGCAGAGGAAAGAATCCGTCCTCGAGTTAAGGAAATGGATGAAAAGGGTATTTTCGATTCGGCTCTGATTCAAGAGTTTTTTCAGATTGGGTTAATGGGAATCGAGATCCCGGAGGAGCATGGCGGTGGAGGAGGCAGTTTCTTCGAAGCGATTCTTGCCGTTGAGGAACTCTCGCGGGTCGATGCTTCAGCCGGGGTGATTGTGGACGTTCAAAATACGTTGGTGAACAACGCGCTTCTGCGGTGGGCCTCCAAAGAGCAGAAACAGCGTTATCTTCCGGGGATGGGTGCCAAGACTTGCGGGGCTTACGCTTTGAGCGAGGCGGGATCCGGTTCCGATGCATTTGCACTACAAACCAAAGCCGAATTGAAGGGAAGCGATTATGTTCTGAATGGCCGCAAGCTTTGGATTACCAACGCCAAAGAAGCTGGCATCTTTATACTCTTCGCAACAATTGACCCGGCGGCTGGGTACAAAGGAATCACCGCGTTCATCGTTGAAAAGGATTTCCATGGATTTACCGTTGGCAAGAAAGAAGACAAACTCGGAATTCGAGCTTCGTCCACGTGCGAATTGATTTTGGAAGACTGCCTCGTTCCCAGGGAAAACGTGCTCGGGGAATTGGGAAAAGGCTACAAGATTGCTATCGAAACACTGAATGAAGGACGAATTGGCATTGCGGCGCAAATGGTGGGAATCGCTCGCGGGGCATGGGAGTATGCCGTAAATTATGCTGGCGAGCGCAAACAGTTTGGCAAGAAACTTTCCGAATTTCAGGGAGTCCAATTTCAACTCGCGCAAATGGCGACTGAGATCGAAGCGGCGCGTCTTATGGTATATAACGCGGCCAGAATGAAAGATGCGGGAACCGCCTTCGTAAAAGAAGCCGCTATGGCCAAATTATTTTGCTCGCAGGTTGCCGAACGAGTCGCGTCACAAGCCATCGAGATCTATGGTGGATACGGCTTTACTAAAGACTATCCAGTGGAGAAATATTGGCGCGATTCGAAGATTGGAAAAATTTACGAAGGAACTTCCAACATGCAACTTGGGACCATCGCCAAGCTGGTCCTCGGCGATAAACCTCGCTGAACTTGCTTATGCGATCTTGCCTATAATGTGCACGAAGTTGCAATCAGCTTCGCGGCTGGCCATATACAAAATCCACCTAAAGCCTATTCTGGCAATTAGTTAGCGTCACGCCCCCAGTTGGCTGCAAAGCTGCATTTCCCATCGTGCCAGCTACTCAGGCAATGACCATAGATCGGAGCAGCCCTTGGTGACTTTGGCATTAAACGATGCGATTGTTGTCCCCAAAAAGAGAAAAGGAATGTTGCCGGTTTTGATCGTGCTGTTTCTGATCTCCTACGGCCTGATGTCCGTGCTTGTGGTTGAACAGGGGCGCACCATCGCATCGCAGCGTGGGCTGATTCGCGATCTGTTCAATGACAGCACCGAACTTAGTGCGCTGAAAACGAAGGAAGTATTGCGAGAACGCGCAATGACAGATCACGCGGCCAAAGCGGGAGGGGAAACGGCTGTCCAGAAGTCGCAGGTTTCGCCACATGAGCGTGCAAGAAATAAAAGTGCAGTTGGATCACAAACACCGACGCTCCAGAAACCACCAAAGCCCGCAACTGATACCGCCGATGCACGCAGAATTCCTCTCACAATATAGAGAGGTCAGAAGCGAGTAGTTGAAATAGAAACATGAAGTGAACTGAAGATCGGATTGCAATGAAAATGAAAGCTCTAGCGACTTTGATTTTGATGGTTTCGATAGTCGGACCTCAATTGGCGCCGCCACTGCAACTTCCCGCCGCACGCTCCAACGGCCCGCAAGCCCGAAAGGGCGGCCAATGGTATTTAGCTGAGAGCGGACATGCGGTCTATTGTTATGGTCCAGTAATGGTAGTCACAGAGCCCTCGGTAGGGTTTCTGCGCGTCGCAACATTCTGCCAGGGTGAGAAGCCCATGGTTCCGCTCAAGGACTAGATCTACTCGCAACGCTTACCTCACTACGGTAAATTGTATTCATGCCGAAATTCGAGAGGCACATTTTTGTGTGCTGCAATCAGCGTCCGCCGGGACAATCGCGCCCCTGCTGCGATCCTGAAGGGACGGCGGCTCTACAGAAGTTATTCAAGCAGAAGCTCGCGGCTCTAGGACTCAAAGGGAAAGTGCGAGCGAATCAATCCGGCTGCCTTGATCAATGCGAACATGGTCCCAACGTTGTGGTCTATCCGGACGCGATCTGGTACGGAGGTGTAACGGCCAGCGATGTTGACGAAATCATCGAATCCCACATTATTGGCGGAAAGCCAGTCGAGCGGCTGATCACGGCGGATCATTGCCTGAACACCTCTAGCTGTGAGCATAAGTCTCCGAAGAACGCCCCTGGCAACAAGGCTCTCTGAGATGCCATTCGGTGCTCCGCCGAAAATTTCCCAAAATAGGTCGAGCTTGAGTTCCCGGATACCGAAATAGGATTCGCGGCAAAAAATCAACAGATTTGAGGCAAATAGCAGGTTGAAGGCCGGAGTGAAGCACAAGACGCATGACCTTATCTGAAACGATGTCAATACTTTACGCGGACCATGCGCTCCTTTTCAGTAGACCAGAAAATCCCCAAAAAGGCCGCGAAAACGCACGGGCACAAGCGCCAGTGCGTTTTCGTACCCTGCATGTAGACGCAAGTCCCACGAGCGCATGGGGTTAGCCGCGCCGAACATCAATTCAGTTGATTTTTTGCAGACGGAGGCCCGCTTCGGCACGAATTTATGCGTGTGCAGGAGAGATAAATGCCCCCAGAGCGTCGTCCAGAGTAGCGAACATGAGGAAGAGAGATTCCACGCGGGTGATCTCGAATAATCTCAAGATGCGCGAGTTTATCCCAGTGAGAACAACCTGCCGACCTGCTTTGTGGCACGTAATGTAGGCACTGACCAGCGATCCCAATCCAGCTGAGTCAACGAACGGGACTTCAGTCAAATCCAGAATCACAATTGGAGCCAATTCATTCCGTAAAGCATTTTGAAAAGTTGGCACGGTCTTTGCAGTCATTGGACCTTGCAGGCACAGGATGCCGTGCTTAAGTACCCATTCCAACCGCTCAATGACTAAGGCATCCGAGGATAAATCGTTCGACACGGTTCGGAGATTGTACGGGCAATGAGTAACCAGAGCAACCCGACGAGCATTTCTCAGTAGCTGCGACTTACGAAGTGTCGCCGATACCGTGAAACGCTGGATAAAGAATTCTCGATGGGGCTAGTAATACTCCATAAGGGTAATTGGCCGCGAGCCTGGCTCGGTCCATTATTAGATGGGGGGAGCCATGAAGACTGCACTATTTGCAATTTTTCTTGCCTGTGCGACGGGAGCGTTGGGACAAACTGCCGCCGTTTTAAGCAATCAACCTCAGATGCTTGTAATTGCCGACCATCCGGAACACGCCCAGCATGCGTCAATGGCGCAGGAGCAGAATTTGTGGGGAAACCAATCTCCATACACATTTGCCCAGGGCGAACTGCCTCTTAGCGAATTTGCCAGGGCGTCGGCGGCGGTTCCGCTAGGGGACGTGGCACGCAACTATAGAAAAGAGCATGCGTCGGCAAAAAAAGCCAGCATCGTTTGGGTAGATTAAGAGGACTTTAAACAGAGGACTTCAAACGAAGATCGAAGCGATTCGCGGCAACCGATCGTTTCCCCTCGTCGGAAGCTGGTCGTGTCCAGGAACAATCAACGTTTCTTATTCCACCGATAATGGGTTTGGTAGGCGCGGCAGGAATTGAACCTGCAACCCTCAGATTAGAAATCTGATGCTCTATCCGTTTGAGCTACGCGCCCACGTCTTGCTGTCTTACCCCAGCTTCTCCTAATTATTCTTCCATTCACGATTCGGTCAAAAAACCGGTGACGCAAAATCCGCGATATTCGATCTCCCATTTCGGACCACGAATTCCAGACGTGCCTTAGTCACAAAACTTGTGCAGTGATTTTACCCTCTCGCATACGGTATGATCCGGATCGACTCCTAAGAAGAAAGTATCTACGGTTTAGGTGTCACCTCATGTTGAATCGCTCGCGCCTCTGCTTAAATAGTAATTGATTCCCTTGAAGGGAGAGATTTTATGATGACATCCATGCGTTCGAGAATATTACGCGGTTCATCGGCTTTCTTGGTCGCCCTCACACTCGCAGGTGTACCAATGTTTTGCCAGGACGGCGTCACTGGCAATGAGACGACCGGTTACCGGGTTCATGTAATTTCTCGAAGCACGCAAGCCGTAGATTACCGGCGCACTGGCTCGACTCATGTGAACCTTCGCGGGACCGATCTTATGCCCGAAGTGAAAGGCGAAGCCAAAGTAGAAAGTAGAACGGGCCGAATCGAGATTGACGCGTCACTCGAGCACTTGCGTCCTCCCAGTACTTTTGGTTTGACATATCTCACATACGTATTGTGGGCAATCACTCCGCAGGGGCGTCCGAAGAATCTGGGTGAGTTAATTCCGAAAGACGGCCATGCAAATTTAAAAGTGACCGCGGATTTGCAGGCATTCGCCCTAATCGTCACCGCGGAGCCATATTTCGCGGTGTCGCAACCAAGCGATCTGGTCGTCGCTCAGGATATCGTGCGCCAGGACACCAAAGGCAGGGTCGAATCCGTGCAGGTTAATTATGAGTTGCTGTCTCACGACTACTACGCCGCGCAAGTTTCACAGGTGCCCGACTCAATTTTTGGCGTAGACAAGAAAATTCCGCTGGATCTGATCGAAGCCCGGAACGCGCTCAGAATTGCGAAGGACGCTCACGCGGAACAATATGCTCCGTCCACGTATGCGAAGGCCCAGGCGGATCTCGATCAAGCCGAGGATTATTATCGTCGCAAACAGGGCATGGGTCCCATTGGCACCGTGGCCAGGGAAGCCAGCCAGACCGCCGAAGAAGCGCGGGTAATGACTTTGAAAGCGGAAGAGGACGAGCGGGTACAACGAGACAAGGATGCGGCCCGAAAGCGTGCCGAAGACGCTGAGGCAGAAGCGCAGCGACAGCAGCAAGAAGCTGCGACTCAACAGCGCGCAGCGGCGCAAGCGCAAGCCGCAGCCCAACAGGCCGAAGCGACCGCGCAGACGGAGGCTCAACAGCGCCAGGAAGCCGACGCGGCGCGAACCGCCGCCGAACAAGCCAAGGCCCAGGCGGACGAAGCCCGGCAGCAGGCAGACCAAGCCCGGCAACAAGCGGAAGCCGCACAACAACAAGCCGCTCAGCAGGCTCAAGCAGCCGACCAGGCTCGCCAGCAAGCCGAGGCACAAACCGCTCAACTGCGCGCCAGACTGCTTCAGCAGCTCAATCAAGTCCTGCAAACTCGGGATACAGCACGTGGACTGATCGTCAGCATGCCGGACGTTTTGTTCGATACGGGAAAAGCTAACCTCAGACCTGCCGCTCGGGAGCGCCTTGCCAAGGTCGCGGGAATCTTGCTCGCTTATCCAGATATTCGGGTCGAAATTGATGGCTACACCGACAGCACAGGAACGCTCGCGTTCAATGAAAAGCTTTCTCAGGAAAGAGCTGCGGGAGTCGAATCGTATTTGGCCCAGGAAGGCGTTGCGGGCACATCCATGACCACACAGGGATTCGGTCCGAGTGATCCGATTGCCTCCAATTCAACTTCTGCGGGGCGGCAACAGAACCGTCGCGTCGAAATGGTGGTTTCGGGCGAGTCTATTGGAGCCGCAGTAGGACAAAATGGTGCGGCTGGCCAGTCCAATCCGCCGGCGCAGATGACACCGGCACCTCAGTAGTTGGTGGTCCACAGTTTTACTTTCAGCCGGCGGGCTCAATCCGCCGGTTTTGTTTTGCACGCGTAAGTGCGTGACAGTCGCACAAGGGGGGCGGCACGGTATTCTGTCCTGGCCCTCCGCAGGGCTTGCATTCCTACTGCCCAATATGCCCGCACCCAGTTCCACTCGCCTTGCTTACATTGACTGGATGCGTGGCCTCGCCTGCGTGCTGATGTTTCAGACGCACTGCTACGATGCGTGGCTAAACGACAGTTCGCGGCGAACCACTTTTTTCACCTGGTCACAACTCGGGGGGACTTTTCCCGCGCCGCTATTTCTCTTCCTTGCAGGAATCTCATTCGCGTTGATCGTAGACAAATTGCACAGGAAAGGTTTGTCCTCAACTGTAGTTGCCCGCACAACTATTGGGCGTGGTGGGGAGATTCTCGCTCTTGGCATTCTCTTTCGACTTCAAGAATATGTAATTTCGTGGGGATGGGCGCCGTGGAGCGACCTGCTGCGCGTGGACATTCTCAACGAAATTGGCGTGTCGCTGATGCTCATGGGAATCGTTTGCCGGGCTTTCTATTGGGGAAAGCGCGCTCAATTTCGAATGATCGCTATCGCAGCCGGAATCGCCCTCACAATTTCAATACTGAGTCCGTTGCTGTGGACCTTATGGCGTCCAGATTGGCTGCCTTGGCCAATTGAGTCGTACATCAATGGCGTGCACAATCTCGGGCAACCCCAAGCATGGCTCTTTCCTATTTTTCCGTGGTCTGGATTCGCATTTGTTGGCCTTGCCGTTGGATTCTTATTGTTGACAGATTGGGCACAAAAACTGCACTCGAAAATTTTTATCGGTACAGCAGTAGCCGGAGTTGGGCTGATTTACTTTGGGCGCTGGCTCGAAGCACAACCCTATCATCTTTACGCCACTGATGACTTTTGGCACACGAGCCCCAGCTTTTTCCTGATCCGGGTCGGTTTCATGCTGGCGATACTAGGAGCGGCGTACTGTTGGTGCCGATGGGGCTGGGGGCAGAAGTGGTTTAGTCCCCTGATCCAGCTGGGGCGCACTTCGCTGCTGGTGTATTGGGTCCACATTGAATTTGTTTACGGCCGTTTCACGATTCTGCCGCATCGCGCAGTCGGTATAAGAAGAGCTTCGCTTGGATTGCTGACGATTTTTCTGGCGATGCTATTACTCTCGATTATTCGAACACGATTCAAATCACGATCGGCAACCCGCGCGCCCGGACGCGAGCCGGCAGCGGCGGCAAGCTAAGACTAACGTAGCGACAATTGCAATATGGCATTTTCCACGAGCTTTAGCCCAACCGCCCAACGCTGGTGCGCGGAGACGTCATCCGAATCGTAGCCAAACAAGTAAAAGGTGATGTAGAAGCCTTCCTTGGTCTGATCGTTCGCGTAGTGGTAATAACATCGGCGAATAAGAAACTCGGCGGCGGCGGGAATCTCCGGGGCGAGCTTCAGGAGACCTGTAAGACTCGTGGCTAGATTCTCATGGTGAGGAAGGGAAAAACGCCGCGCCTCATCGCTAAAAAGCAGATCAATATAGGAGCCGCATTTTACCGGTGCAGCGAAAATTTCTTCTTCAGGGCTTATATCCGTGGATGCCCACACATCGCATTTCGCGGTTTCAAGAATACTTTCGGGCGAATTGATGGCCGCGAGAAAACTACCGAGCTCCTGGACGCGTTGCGCTTCTTCAACGCAGCACAAGAGTTCGGGATGGTGTTTCAGATCGTAATATCGAAGTCCCTGATTGTGCCCGGACCAAGGGAGTTCCAGGACTTCGTCGTCTGCACCGAGTTCAATCGAATAGTCAGATTGCACGGGCTTTCCCGCATTCGCTATTTCGCTGGTGCTGGTTGAGGCGCCGCCGTAGTGCTCGATGGCGCGAAATTCACTTTCGGAACCTCACGCGATCCTTCCGACGCGGCGAAATATGCATTATTCGGCTTGAATCCCGCCCAATTCGCATAAATGTTGGCGGGAAATTGCTGAATGTAGGTGTTGTAATCCTGCAAGGTATCGTTATATCGCTTGCGCTCGACGGCGATGCGATTTTCGGTTCCCGCCAATTCATCTTGCAGGCGAAGGAAATTTTCGTTCGATTTCAGCTGAGGGTAGTTCTCCACAATTAGAAGCAGGCGTCCCAATGCTCCATCAAGCTGTTGGTTCGCGGCAATCTTGTCGGTGGGATTTCCAGCGGAAAGCAACGCTGACCGGGCTTTGGCGATGTCTCCAAAGACAGTAACTTCCTGCTGTGCATATCCCTTTACGGTCTCGACGAGATTTGGGATTAAGTCGGCGCGCCGTTGCAGAACTATATCCACCTGGGACCATGACGCTTTCACCGCTTCATTCTTGGCGACCAGGGTATTGCGAACACCAATATATTGGCCGCCAACAGCCAGCACGATTAGTACGATCACTCCAATTACGATTAAGGTCTTGGTCATTTAACTCTCCTGTAATCTTCGTTCGGCGGTGACGTCGAGCAGCCGGATAGCGAATAGTCGCGGCAACTATTTTTATGCCGATGCGCGTGAGTCTAACATTGTATCCACCACGTTCGTAATTTGCTGCACTGCTTCCAAATAGCGGCGGCAAAGGTCTCTCACATCGAACTGTTTCCGTTCCGCCTTGTGCTCCCGAATATCCAGCAATTGCAGGAAGGGGGAAGAATCGAATTGAATGTGCGTCGAGAGCGACTGAATCGCTTCTCTCTTGGTTGCGGGAGCCGCGGCTCCCACGGCAATCAGAGTATGGCGGAATAGAGTTGCAAACGCCGGCAAAGACCGAAGCAGCAATTCCCAGAGTCCACGCTCACGGCCCGATAGCTCCAATATTTGCTGGCGCAGCAGGATGGTCTTCTCGCGCAATTCGTACTCCAGTTGTGCCCGGTGCAAGTGCATGGGAATTTTTAAACGGCTCAACAGATCGTCGCCGAAGAGGACACGGTGCCTCTGCTGCATATCCAGTAACTCAATAGAAAATACATCCGTCGAGCGATTCAATTCGTCGCCGGTGAGGATCAGTGGAGGAGGATGCTTTTTATCCGTCCACCATTTCACGACTGGAGCGATCGCCGAGAGCGTGGCAAAGGAAGTCTCATTGAATACGCAAAGAAGGTTAACGTTGGAGAAGTCGGGATGGAAGTCTCCTGTCGCGGCAGACCCGTAAAGAACGATGCTGCGCAGATTATTCCCTGCCGCCGAGCGCATCTTGCTGACGAATTCGTTGATGTGTTTTTCAGGAACCATTATTACCTCACCTTATTTACCAGCCGCCACTTGCGCCACCACCCCCGGAACTGCCTCCGCCGAAACCACCAAAACCGCCGCCCCCTCCGCCAAACCCGCCTCCTCCACTGAATCCGCCCCCACCGAAGCCTCCGCGGCCTCCCGACAAAAGCATCCAGAAAAGCAGGCCTCGCAGCGGAGTAAAAAGAAACAGCAGCAGAATAATAATGCCGATAATGATTTTGCCGAGCGTTAGCCCAGGTTGGGATAGGGGCTGACTTTCAACCGGCTCGCGTGGTTGATTGCCTGCGAGTTGAATTCCGGCGTCCTGCGCGATGACACCGGCGACTCGATAAGTCATCAGCAAGACTGCCGCGCTGTAATCGCTGGCTTTGAGAGATGGCACCGCCTCGCGGCCAAAACCTCCAACCTTGCCGTCTGGAAGAATCGGCTCTAACCCATAACCGACTTCCACCCGATACTTGCGGTCTGCCACTGCCAGCAAGATCAGCACTCCGCGATTGGCGGACTTGCTGCCGACTCCCCATTTTTTGAACAAGTCAACGGCGTAGCTATCAATGTCGGAGCCATCGAGCGAGTTAATGGTTACGACCGCAATTTGCGCGTGTGCTTTATCGTCAATCTGCTTGCAGACATCATCAAGTTGGACGACAGTATTTTGATCAATGACGTGCGCGAAGTCGTTAACGTAGTCGGTAGGCTTAAGTTGCGCAACAGGTTCGGCATGAAGAAACGATGCAATGGCGATCAGCAAACCCGTCAGCAACATCTTTTTTGCGTCGCGCCTCATCGAGGCTGATTGTATAGGAGATTAAGAAATATTCGCGTAGGGGACGTCTGCTGCGCCTCCCAGAGACGTCAAAAAAACACGTAGGGACAGCCGCCCTCGGCTGTCCGGTTGAGCGCGCTCAACACGAGCGGACAAATTATGGAGGTAGAAAGAATTTTTCCAGGCAGCTTGTTGGTTCATAGCCGAGCCTTGCTCGGCACGGACAGCCGCGGGCGGCTGTCCCTACGTGATAATGGGTTGGAATTGCCGCAAAAACTCTACGACTTGGCGCTCGGCCCAATATCCGTCGTATCCATCGCGATCGGCGATGAACGAGCAGTGACCGCCATCGCTGGTTTCGAGGAATGTGATGTTATGGTTGGCAAAAATCTTCGCGCGCGTCTCCGGTAATAAACGAATGAAGGGATCGTTTTTCGCGTGCAGAATAAAAGCTGGAACGACGATTCGATCCACGACATTCGACGCAGCGGCGCGCGCGTAATAATCCACCGCACCCTCAAATCCGCAGTAATAAGCGGTAATCTTGTCGTCGAATTGGCGCAAGCTGCGCAACCCGCGAAGCCGGGTAACGTCAAACGAATTCGGAAACATTTTCGCCTTCGCGCGCAAGCGACGCCGCATCTTCCACATGAAGTAGATCTCATAAAGCCGATTGCTGGGAAGATGCAAAGCGTCCGATGAAACGGCCAAGTCCATGGCCGGGCAAACCGCAACCACGGAACGAAATTGAGAAGGCCCTCCTCTGCCCCATTCCCCGGCCAGTTTGAGAACCAGATTTCCACCCATCGAATATCCAACCAGCGCGAACGCCGGGACTCGATCCACATCAATTAAGTGGCGGGCGACCGCGGCAACATCCTGCGAGAGACCGGAATGATAAAGAGTAGGAGCGAGTTTTTCCGTGCCTCCACAATTTCGCTGGTTCATGAGCACGACGTTCATTCCCGCTGCCATGCCTTTGTTGGCAATCCCGCGCATGTACGCCGAATCGCTTGAACCTTCGAGGCCGTGCACAGCAATCACCGTTAAGGCGCGTTCGCGATCACTCTGCCAGTAACATTGACATAAGACTTTGGTACTCGCTTCGACTTCGATCAAACGTTCATCAGGCGCAGGTAATTCAATTTGGCGCGTAAGAAAATAGCTGGCGAGAGTTTGTAGATGTCCGCCACGCAAGCGGCGACGAGGCAAGAATGTAGCATCGCGGGATTGCGGATTCGACACCATTTGATTTTAAATGGACTTGCGGTTAAGTTCCGGCTAGGAGGTTCGCAAAAATGCCAATCTTTGAATATGTGTGCGAAGCATGTGACCACGAATTTGAAGCTCTGGTGTACGGAAGTCAAAAAGCTGCATGCCCGAAATGTCATGGCAAGAAGCTGGTCCCACAGCTTTCTGTTTTTGCAGTGGCTTCGAAATCGGCTTCCAGCGGGGCGTCTGAAGGAGCCGGTTCCGGCCCATGCGGCAGTTGCGGAGATGCCCGTGGTCCCGGGGCGTGCTCCATGCCAGATCTTGATTAGGCACGCAAACTTGACCCGGCTAGGATCTGCGCCCGGAACTTTGGGCACTCCTTGGTGTAACTGCCGTAAGTTTCCTTCCTTCCTGAATATCCCTACTATCGCTGCATGGATCGCCGCCGCAGCCCGCGAGTCGAAGCAATTTTTCCTGTCCGCATCTGGGGGCTGGATTCGAACACAAATCCATTCATGGAGAACGCGCGCGCCACGAGCATCAGCAGTGCCGGAGCGCTCATTCAAGGATTTCGCCGGCAAGTTCGTCTGGGAGAATTGCTGGAAGTGCAGCTCGGCGAAGAAAAATGCCAATTCCGGGTGGTATGGGTCGGTAAAGCGCGCAACGCCGGCGAACTGGGCCTCGAAAGCGTGGCGGCGGAGACTGGCTTGTGGGATATCAATCTCTGCCGGTGTAGCCAGTTCGCTGCCCACGGATAACCCATCCCAGATAGGTTTTTCCCGATCATTCCCCACCTCTACATTTTTCTCTTTGCCTTCCGTCTTGAAATCTTGTTAGCGGTTCAGGCCGTCAATCCCCTGCTATCATCTTCTGACTCTATGAAAACTGGCATTGTCGGCCTTCCGCAAGTAGGAAAAACGTCTCTGTTCCGGATTCTAACCAAGGCAAATCTATCTCAGCAGGCATCCGCCAACCCGCGCGAAGCGCATGTGGGAGTGGCAAAAGTACCGGATGATCGTCTCGACCGGCTGGCGGCTCAATACAATCCTAAAAAATTAACTCACGCTTCGGTCGAATACGTTGACGTTGGTGCAATTGGTCAGGATGCATTGAAGGAAAGTGGATACATCGGGCACCTGCGCAATGTAGACGCGCTGGCTCATGTGGTTCGCGCGTTCGACGATGCTTCGATCCCGCATGTGGGTCCGGTTGATCCGCTGCGGGATATAAGAAACGTCGAATTCGATCTCATGGTCAGCGATCTTGGACAAATTGAAAAAAGAATTGAGCGTGTGGAAAAAGACTTGAAGAAGATGCGCTCTCCCGAACTGGAGCGGGAATTCGATCTTCTCAACCGCGCAAAAGCTCAACTGGAATCGGAACGGCCACTGCGCGAGATGGAGATGACAGCTGAGGACAAGAAGCGTCTGCGTGGATTCATGTTTCTCAGTGAGAAGCCAATTTTGTACGTATTGAACGTAAATGAGAGCACTCAACTGGGCAAGGATCTTGAGGCCGCAGTAGAAAAATACAAACTGTCGGAAGTCGCCTCGCGTCCGAATGCTGGCGCAACAGCGATTTGTGGCAAGGTAGAGGCGGAACTGGCGGAGATGACCGATGCGGATGCAGCCGAATTCCTTTCCAGCTATGGCCTCACCGAGAGTGGATTAGTTCGGCTGATTCGCACGACCTACGCCTTGCTGGGCGTGATCTCGTTTTTCACCATCGGCGAGGACGAATGTCGAGCGTGGACTATTCCAGTGAACACGCGCGCGGTGGAAGCCGCCGGCGCGATCCATTCCGATCTATCGAAGCATTTCATTCGCGCGGAAACCATTCGCTGGGATCAACTGCTGGAAGCCGGATCGGAGGCGAACGCGCGTTCGAAGGGCATACTGCGGCTGGAAGGGAAAGAGTATATCGTGCAGGACGGTGATGTGATGCACGTGCGGCATAGTGGGTAGTTGCATTCAAGACCGCCTCTATATACCCCAGTTCCCAGATTGGAGTTCCCAGTTCTTAGATGTCCAGATGTCACAGCTTTTCAGAAAATTGATAAGTAAACTGTCGCACATGGGACAGTCTTACCGAGAACTAATCGCCTGGCAGAAAGCCATGAATTTCGTCATGGAAGTTTACAAAACGACGAAGACATTTCCGCGGGATGAAACGTATGGTCTCGCTTCCCAATTACGTCGAGCCGCCGTAGCAATTCCGACAAGCATTGCGGAGGGCCAGTCGCGATATTCATCCAATGAGTTCTTCCACTCCCTCGGACGCGCCCGCGGAGCTCTCGTCGAAGTCGAAACTCAATTAATCATCTCGCAGAATCTCGGCTACTTCGACATCGAGCAAGGACAGAAACTCCTCGATAGAGCAGCCGAAGTAGGAAAAATTCTGAATGGCCTTGTCGCTGCAATTCGTCCTGCCGCTTAACCGGGAACCGGCTAACTAGAGAACCGGGAACTGGGAACTGATATCATCCCTGCTCGCAATGCATCCGATCATTCTTAGCCTGCTACTGGGCCTCACCGCCGCTGGTGCGAACCTTTTCGGCGGTGCAATCATTGTCCAGAAGAATTGGGACCGATCTTATCTCAGATATTTCATTGCGTTGGGCGCGGGCTTCATGCTGGCAACAGCCATCGTCGAAGTGTTTCCGGAAAGCATTAAACTCGGCGGAAAGAATGCCGCGTTTCTCGTTCTGCTTGGTTACCTGATCATCCATTTCTTCGAACATGCGGTCACGCCGCACTTTCACTTCGGCGAAGAGACGCACGGCCACGAATTTGTTCATGCTCACAAGGGCTACTCTGTCGTGATCGGGCTAGTCATTCATACTTTTTTCGATGGGATCGCGATCGCGTCAGGCTTTCTGATTTCAAATTGGTTGGGATGGATAATCTTTATCGCGATCTTTCTTCACAAGATTCCAGAGGGCTTTACCGTGGCTTCCGTAATGCTTGCGAGTGGTCAGAGCGGGCGAATCGCGTGGGGAGCGTCCGCTTTACTCGGCGCCGCTACTTTTGCGGGGGTATTGACGATGGCGCTCTTGAGAAAAGAAGTAAATTTCGGGCTGCCTCTCTCCGCCGGAGTCACAATCTATGTGGCAGCGTCAGATCTTATTCCGGAAGTCAACCGCGAGCCTGGAGTCAAAATGGCGCTTGTTGTATTTCTTGGCGTGGGTTTCATGTTCCTGTTGGACCATATAGCCCATGCTCATTGAAGCCTCTTATTCGACGGTATGCTTCGCGGTGTATCCCTCCCGTGCGATCACCTGATATTTCACATCCTTGCCCTTCTGATCCCGGATTTTCAGAGGGCCTCCATCTGGTGCGACCACGTCAACTTTGAGTTTGCGATATGTGCCATCTAATTTCGTGTTCGTAGGTTGATAAGTGATCGCATACTCATTCCTGATATCTCCGCTGACATCACGGAAGGCGTCCACCATATCTCCGACAAACCGCGGCTGGTAGAATCGGCCTCCGGTTAGCTTCGCGAAAGTCTGCATTTCATTGTCAGCCTGTAGATAGTCAATTTCGCTGATGGGAATTCCCGCCCCGTGAGGAGCGGCGCTACCCTGGGCTTCGAAGTATTCGCGCTCCAACCAGCCGATGCTGATCGCAAAAATGGTCACATCGTGAGTAGTCTTAACTTTCTTAGTGATTTGGTTCAGATTTAGTTTGCTGAAACTGTCGAAGCCGCTGCTAATCAAAATAATATATTTGTGGCCTTCAATGCGGTCCATCCGATCAAGCGTGTCGTATAGTGCGTCGAATAAATTTGTCTCAGAGAAGCCGGGGATGCGCAATTGATTTAAGGCGCCCATCACTTCCTGTTTGTCCTGGGTAAAATCCACCAGCGTATGGGGCTTCATGTCGTAGTAAACGACCGCAATCCAGTCGTCTTTCTTCAATGTATTCGCGAAGGCATATGACGCCTGGAGAGCGTCAATCAGGAAGCCATAATCGGTAGAGGCAAATTCGACCAACAATACCGCCGTAATCGGCGCCTTGGATACCGTGAAGTTGCTTATTGTCTGCGGGACTCCGTCTTCGTAAACGCGGAAGTTCTCCTGCTTCAGATTCGGAATGAACTGGCCATCCTTGGTAGTAACCAGGGCATCAACATTTACGATGGGGACATCCAGATGGATGGAGTAATCTGGGATTCCTTCGACCTTTTTGGGCTTCTCTGGCGGAGGTGCCGGTGGCTCCTCCGCCTTCTTGGGAATGGCATACGGGCCGGTCTCATTCTGCGGTCCGCCTGCCGCCGGCGGTGGCTCCTGCTTTTGCTGGGTGGTTGATCCGGAACCCGACGTTTGGTCCTGGGCTGAGGCCTGGTATACCAATCCTGGAAGCAGGAATAAACCAAGCAGCCACAAGAAGATGACGAGACAATGCCTGCGAACACAGCCATAGGCTTGGCTTTGGGACTTAGAAAACATGCTACCTCTCAAAGTTCTTATGCTAGTATAGACGCACGGCTTCGCGAATGGGATGTTTGCGGGCTTTAGCTTCTCCTCTCCTAGCAGCAACATGATCGAAATACGCGAAGTTTAACTTTGCAGGGCCGGTTAGCGGTCCTCGGGGAAAAACTTTAATGAGACGAGTCACTCTCGCGTGCGCCTTGGTGTTTCTAGCCGCACTTTCGGGGATAAGCCCCGCGCAAATCCCGAAGCCCCTTCAAACTATTCCTGTTAGCCAGATCCATGCGGGAATGCGTGGTGTTGCCTATACAGTTTTCCAGGGGACCAAGCCCGAATCCATGGGCGTGGAAGTTCTTGGCATTCTGAAGAACGCGAACGGGCCCAAAGGTGACATCATCCTCGTCCGCCTCTCAGGTACTAAGGCGGAATACGACGGAGTGGTTGCGGGAATGAGCGGCAGTCCGGTTTATTTCGGCGGAAAATTGGCGGGAGCGCTCGCGTTCCGGATCGGCGAATTTTCCAAAGAACCCATCGCCGGGGTAACTCCAATTTCCGAGATGCTCGAAATCAACGCCATGGATTCCAGCCCGATGCCGGGCCCCATCGAGGCGAAAGCTGAACCTGAAATGCCGGGCAAGACCTCTGGGCCAGGTATTGCTAACTCGCCGGTCATGAACTTCGCCAATTATCTTAAGCCGATCGAAACTCCGCTGGTCTTTAGCGGCTTTTCCGAAGACAGTGTCAAGCTTTTTGCTCCGCAGTTTGCGCAAGCAGGTATCGTGCCGGTCATGGGAGTCGGATCAGTCAGCGATGCAAAGCAGCCTGATCCCGTCGTGCCTGGTTCGGCGATCAGCGCCGTCTTAGTTCGCGGCGACATGGATATTACCGCGACTTGCACGGTCACTTACATTGACGCCGGACATCTTCTGGCATGTGGCCATCCTTTGATGCAGTTCGGCATGGTTGATTTGCCGATGACCAAGGCCGACGTTTTGGCTACGCTTCCCTCACCGTCGAACTCTTTCAAGATCGTGAATGCCACTGAAACAGTCGGTGCCTTCGTGCAGGACCGCCACAACGGAATCCTCGGGGAGTTCGGAAGGAAACCCGAAATGATTCCCGTTACGCTGTCCATTCATGGCGGAGTGGCTGCGAAGGAATTTCACTACGAAATTCTGAACAACGCCCGTTTAAGCCCAGTGGCCATGATGGCAACGATCTTCAACGCATTGCATGGAGTCAATGAATACGGAGACGAGACAACGTACCGCATGACAGGCGGAATCAGCGTGAACGGTTTTCCCCAAGTAGCGCTTCAGGATATGTTTTCAGCCGCCGATGGCAGCCAACCCGCCGCGGCGCTGGCCTCGCATGAGGTCGGAGAACGCTTCGGACGAATTTACGACAATCCCTATTCCATACCTGACATCCGCGGAGTCCGTCTCGATTTCGAAGTCTCGCATGAACGGCGCTGGGCGCGGATTGAGAGTGCGCGAACTCAGAGTACCGAGGCACGCCCCGGGGACAATCTTCTTGTAGAAGTTATGCTCCGGCCATATCGCGGCGACGGTGTCGTGAAACATATTCCTATTCACATTCCATCTTCAACTTCCAAAGGGGCGCTTCGCATATTGGTGAGTGATGGCGACACACTCGATCAGTTGCATCGCGGCTTTCCGATGGCGGGATCTAAACTCGATCTGGCTTCCACCATCGCAATCTTGAACAAGCAACACGTTAACAATCGCATCTATGTCTCCTTATTGGAAGCGGATCCCGAAGCGATGATTGCGGACAAAGTCATGCCGACACTTCCCTTCTCGGTTATGAATGTCATGGAAGGTATGCGAGGGACACAAGACATGGTGGTTTTAGGCGAATCGTCGGTGAATGAAGCTTCGACCGATCCCCTCGACTGTGTAGTGGCGGGCGCGCAAGTCTTGACGATAACCGTCAAATAACGCGCAGTTTATTTTCTAATCCTGGGCGTTGTATTCGGTAACTGTGCTGCCGTTAGTCTCTGCGTTAGCTGCGCGTGGTACCCTGATTTTTCCCCGACCAGAAGGAGGTGTTCCGGTGAGAACTCGCACTCGCAGTCTTACTATTCTTCCTGCTTTTCTGCTTGTCTCCGCCTTGTGTTATGCGGGGGGTACTCGCATGTGGGAACAATCAAAGTTCGAGGAATTGGAAAAAGGGACCACTGACGGTGTGGCAATTCGCAGTGATGGAGGCCTTGAACTCGCGCCCGCGTTCAAACCCCTGGTCACCATGCCCGCGCCGTATGTTTGGGCGATTGCCACCGACAGAAATGGAAATATATTCGCAGCTACCGGCACTCCCGCGAGAGTGTATCGAATTACACCGGACGGGAAGTCCACCGTCATTTTCCAATCGCAGGAATTACAGGTACAGGCTCTTGCCGTGGATGAAGGCGGCGCTGTATATGCTGCCACGAATCCTGATGGAAAGATCTATCGGCTCGAACAGGTTAACGGTGGGAACAATCATCGAAAAAGCGATCATACTAGCCCTGCATCGGGGGCCGATGCGACATGGAATTCGTCGGTCTTTTTTGACCCTGCAACCAAGTACATTTGGGACCTCGCTCTCGATAAAAGCGGCGATTTGTATGTGGCCACGGGTGATCACGGAGAAATATTTCGCGTAACTCGCAGTGGAGAACATACGCTCTTTTTCAAGAGTGACGAGACACATATCCGCGTGCTCGCGTTTGATCGCCAAAACAATTTAATTGCGGGATCGGATGGCAGCGGACTGATTTACCGAATCTCTCCGAATGGCGAAGGATTTGTTCTTTACAGCGCACCTAAAAAAGAAATTACGGCATTAGCATTGGACGCAGACGGAAATATTTATGCCGCCGGAGTGGGAGAAAAGAGAAACACCCCCGCAATCCTTCCGGACATGGCAATTCCTTCCCACATCTCTTCACCTGCTTCTGCACAACTTAACATTGGGGCTACGGTGGGGATCTCCAAGGGTAGTTCTATATCCGCCGCACCGATGATCCCTGGGAGCTTTGGGAATTTCGGCTCAAATGCTAGCGGCGGTTCGGAAATTTATCGCATCTCTTCCGATGGCGTTCCAACGCGTATCTGGAGTTCCGCCGAGAACTTGGTCTACGCGCTTGCATTTGGCCCGAGCGGAGAGCTACTGGCAGGTAGCGGGAATCGCGGCCATATTTTCCTGGTTGGTGGAGAGGATAAGTTTACCGATCTGCTCACCGCCAGTGCCAGCCAGGTCACGGCCTTCGCAGCTGCGCCGGGAAGTGGCCTTTACGCGTCGAGCAGCAATCTTGGGAAAATTTTTCTTCTCGGTGCTTCTTCCAATGCCAGCGGCGCCTACGTCAGCGACGTATTCGATGCCCATATTTTTTCCCGATGGGGACGCGCCGAGCTTCGCGGAAGCGGAAACGTAGAACTGTTTGCCCGAAGCGGCAATGTGGACAATCCCGACCGCAACTGGAGCGCGTGGAAAAGAGTCGAGTGGCAAAAGGATGCCGAAATTGGCGTTCCATCCGCGCGTTTCATTCAATGGAAAGCCATTTTGCACGCAGGGAACACCTCTCCTCGCGTGGAGAGCGTGACGATAAATTACCTATCGAAGAATGTCGCGCCTGATTTCGAGGATGTCGCGGTTGAAGAAGGAGTGCGTTACCAGCCAAGCGCAAAATCATCCGGGGATGGAGGGGGCAGCACCTCCGGCGGCTCGCAGCACATGGATAGCGCGCCTTCTTCCACGCCCGATCGCTTGTCCATAGGAGTGAAATGGAGCGTCCACGACGACAATGACGATGACATGATTTACTCCATTTATTATCGCGGCGAAGGCGAGGGGCGCTGGTTGCCGCTTAAAGATAATCTGACCGATAAATTTTATTCGTTCGATTCATCTCTTCTCCCCGATGGCGCGTACACTGTCAAGATAGTGGCCTCGGACGCGCCTTCCCATTCTCCTGGCCACGCACTCGCCGCAGAAAGAGAAAGCGCACGCTTCGAGGTGGATACGACTCCGCCTCGAATTGAAAATCTTCACGCTTCAGTCGAGGGTCACCAAGTCCACGTAACATTCCAGGCAGTTGACAGTTTTTCTCTGATCCAAAAAGCGGAATATTCGGTGGATGCGGGGGATTGGCAATTTGTGGAACCCGTGGGACAAATTTCAGATTCGAAGACGGAAAGTTATGATTTTCAGGCTGACCTGCAAGCCGGACCCGGCCTGACAAGCGGTAGCGCACCATCTGCGGAGCATGTCGTTGTGGTGCGCGCGTACGACCGACACGACAACATGGCGTCCGCCAAGACGGTGATTGGCGGGAAATGAGTGCGTCCGGGTCGGGCACACGTGCCTTCGCAGCTGCGCCGTCGAACTTCGCTCGACATGACAGACGAGATGTCTGCCGCTACATGTTCTCCTCTATATAATTCTCTTGAGTTGATCTGACGGCTTCTCCATGCGCTTCGAACTATTCATCGCCACCCGCTACCTGCGCGCAAAACGGCGTCAGGCATTTATCGGCGTGATCACCGGAATTTCCATTCTTGGTGTGGCCGCGGGAGTCGCCTCGCTCATCATCGCGCTCGCGATTAACAACGGATTCCGGCAGGACCTTCAGGATCGTTTGCTCGAAACCACCTCACACATAACGCTGTTGCGAGTGCAGGATGACGGAATCAAAGATTGGCGAGCATTGCTTGATCGTCTATCGCGCCAACCTCACGTGATCGCCGCCGCGCCAACCATTTATGAGGAGGTTATGATCTCGCGTGGTCCGCGAGCGCGGGGGGCGGTACTCAAGGGGATGATTCCGAGTGCGGAGAATAAAGTCAGCGACTTGCTGAAAACCGTGGTTGCGGGGTCCGCCTCTGCGCTCGATGAATCGGCGCCTCCACTCGAAAATCCTGCATCAACTTCCGCGGGCGGGGGCCCCGTTCGACTTCGCTCAGGGCAGGTCCGCGCCACACAAGCTGAATCGCCGGATTCTTTACAAGGAGTTGAGGATCGCGTTGCCGCCATGCCTCCGATCATTCTTGGGAAGGACATGGCGGAAAATCTTGGCGCGACCGTCGGCTCTGTCGTGCTCGTGACCAGTCCGCAAGGGGAACTAACGCCGGTCGGCATGGTTCCGAAGTACAGCCGCTTCCGGGTGGCGGGAATTTTTAATTCTGGTTTTTACGATTATGACAGTGCGTGGTCGCTTGCGCGCCTGGCAGATGCACAACAACTGTTCGGCATCGGCGATCAAATCGCCGCGATTGAGTTCAAGGTTGACGACATTTACAAGGCCGGCGCGATTGGGGACCAACTCCAAAAGGCCGCCGGGCCAGGATTTATGACCACGAACTGGATGGAGCAGAACAAGGCCCTGTTTCGCGCGCTAAAGATGGAGAAATTAGTGACCTTCATTACCATTGGCCTGATCGTCTTCGTGGCCGCGCTAAATATATTGATTTCTCTGATCATGATGGTGATGGAGAAGACGCGCGACATCGCTGTTCTAATGTCTATGGGGACGAGGAAATCACAAGTCCGCCGCGTCTTCATCGCACAAGGCGTTTTGATTGGGGTAGTAGGAACCCTTATCGGACTGATCCTGGGATACGGGCTATCGTTTGCGGGCGGACATTACCATTTGTTGTCTTTGTCGCCGGAAGTTTATTCGATTGATCATGTTCCTTTTGCACCGCGCATGATTGATGGGTTGCTGGTCTCGGTTGTTACACTCGGAATTTCGTTGATCGCGACGATCTATCCTTCATGGTCCGCCTCGAAAATCCTGCCGGCGGAAGCGCTGCGATACGAATAAGCGGAGGCTATCTAATCTTTTCCCCAACTGCCTTGGCTTGCGTGAACAGGTACAAATAGTCCGGGCCTCCGGCTTTTGAGTCAGTTCCTGACATATTGAATCCGCCGAAGGGGTGTGCTCCCACAATCGCGCCTGTGCATTTGCGATTGATGTATAAATTTCCCACGTGAAATTCACGGATGGCTCGCTCGATCTTCTCCTGAGAATTTGTGTACACTGCGCCGGTTAGGCCGAACTCCGTGTCGTTCGCGATCTCCAGCGCATGGTCGTAGTTTCGCGCTTTGATTACCGACAACACTGGGCCAAAGATTTCTTCCTGTTCAAGCTTTGATTTGGGAGGAATGTCGGCGATGACCGTCGGCTGAAGAAAAAATCCTTCTCCGGCGCCGGTTGCGCGGGATCCGCCGGTAATGAGCCGTCCTTCCCTTTTGCCGTGCTCAATGTAATCAAGAATGGTTTTCATCGAGCTTTCGCTGATGACCGCGCCCATATATGCGTTATCTGCGGGATCGCCTATCTTGATGGTTTCCACGCGAGCCTTGAGGCCTTCGAGAAACTTGTCATAGACGCGCTCGTCAACGATGGCACGCGAGCATGCCGAGCATTTCTGTCCTTGAAAACCAAAAGATGACGCGGCCACGCCTTCAATTGCGGCGTCTAGATCGGCGTCGGTGTCCACGATGATCGCATCTTTGCCGCCCATTTCGAGTATGGTGCGCTTAATCCACATCTGTCCCAGGACATGTTCGGCGGCACGTTTATTGATATCCAGCCCCACTTCGCGGGATCCAGTAAAAGCAATAAAGCGCGTCTTCGGATGCGCGACCGCCGCGTTGCCAAACGTGGCGCCAGACCCGGGACAGAAATTCACCACGCCCTCGGGCATTCCAGCCTCTTCCAATAACTCCATAAATTTCGCTGCGATGGTGGGCGACTCGCTCGACGGTTTCAGGATCACTGTATTCCCGCAAACAATGGAAGCGAGCGTCATGCCAGCCATGATGGCTGCGGGGAAATTCCACGGCGGAATAACAACTCCAACGCCTAGCGGGATATAAAATAGCGAATCCCGCTCGCCGGGTAGCTGGACCGGGGTCTCGACATGCGCAAGACGCAAGGCTTCCCGCGCATAAAACTCGCAGAAATCAATCGTCTCCGCCATGTCCGCATCGGCTTCCGCCCAGTTCTTGCTAACCTCGAAGACGAGCCATGCACAAAGTTCCGACTTACGTTGCCGCAAAAGATCGGCTACCTGAAAGAGAAGCCCGGCGCGTTCTTCCACCGAGGTCCGGCTCCAACTCTCAAATGAACTAAGGGCGGCTTGCATAGCGGGATCAACGTGCTCTTTGCCCGCTTTTTGGTGAAGGCCAACCAACTCGGAGGGTTTGGCCGGATTCACGGACTTAATCTTGTCGGAAGTTCTGATTCGCTTGCCGCCTATGACCAAATCATATTCGCGGCCCAATTGCCCGCGAACCTTCTCGATGGCGGCACGCATTTGTCGCACATTATCCTGCCGCGAGAAATCAGTGGGCGGCTCATTAACGAATTTTCCCTGATGAGGGCGAGTGCGATTTAACACTGGGGCTTCAAGAGTTGCCATGAGTACACCTCGGAGAGAACTACTTGGCGTCGAGACATATAATTGTAGCATTCGAAAATCAGGTGAGCCGTGCGGTCTCGCGGCGTTTGCGAGATATTCGGACATGCTGATTCAAAAAATACGGAAGACAATTCAAGAATGAAAATAACTCTTTTCGGGGCAACCGGTCTATTGGGGCAAGCCGTTATGCGCCAATGGAGGGTGGCGGACATCGCTGGTCTCTCATCGAAAGATTCGGATATTCGCGATCGGGACCAGGTCCTCGCTACCTTGAAACACACCAGACCTGATTGGACAGTGCTTACCGCGGCATACACGGACGTTGATGGATGTGAAACGAACCGCGAACTCGCCTTTGACGTAAATACGCGCGGAGCGGCGAATGTAGCGGAGGCGGCAAAGCAATTTGGCTCGCGTTTGCTTTTTATAAGCAGCGATTATGTTTTCGACGGAACAAAAATAACCCCGTACGAAACCGACGATCCTGTGGCCCCCAAAACTATTTACGGACAATCCAAAGCCGAAGCGGAAAAAGAAATTCGCCGGATTCTTCCCGATGCCTGTATTGTGCGAACCTCGTGGCTGTTTGGCGTCGGCGGAAAATGCTTTCCGGACACCATCCTCAAACTAGCCGCCAAACGCCCGGAAATCGAGGTCGTGGCTGATCAGCGGGGATGCCCCACTCACGCCGAGGATCTCGCAACCGCGATCATCCAACTCTGCCGCCGCAATGCAACGGGTACTGTTCACACGACCAATAGGGGCGATTGTTCATGGTTCGATTTCGCTAAAGAAATCGTTGCCGCCGCGGGCATGAACACCATCGTGCGCCCAACCACGAGTGATGAGTTTGTACGGCCAGCGCCTCGTCCTCGTTATTCCGTGCTGTCTTCCGCGAGCCTGGATAAATATGGAATCACGATGCCTGATTGGAAGACCGCGCTGCGGAATTACCTGACGCAGAAGAGTTCGTTCGATCACGCTTTAAATTCTTCCATCAACCGATAAAGACTTTGTCATTCCTCCCGGTCTCACCGGGAGGAATCTGTTTTTTCAGAAGCCAAAGCAGATTTCTCGGGAATGAATTCCCTCGAAATGACAAATTTGATGTATCGAAGATGCCAGGGCGTCCAATTCGTCCCAGATTCAATCCGCCATATAAATTAGCCAATAGGCTCCGGAGGCGGCAGGAATGGAGGCGCTTCCGCAGGTGGTACTGGGGACACCGCCGCCAGCGGATACAATGCCTCGGCCAGGCGCGTATATCGCGAGGCGAAGAAATAGATCGAGTACGCCGGAAAGAAAACAGTTGCAGGAACCGAAATCAATGAGATCGCATAGATGACAACTGCAATAAAAATGCAGCCAAACACTACTCCCAGGGAAATAGTGTAAAGATTCAACGTCAGCCCTGCGGTTTTTCCAATGAGCACGGCAATTACACCAATGCCACCTACCGGTATCAGCATCAGCAGGATGGCGATCAGCGAAATAATCGCAAGAACCATCGCCGCTCCCAGATTCATCACAAGTTTCATTCCCAGATAAGCAGCATAGCTGCCCTTCTCCGATTGGATCATCGGCAATAGCCGCCGCCATCCCTGAATCGGACCGAGGTCTTCGAGGGCCATCTGCGGAACCACAAAATCCTTGGTGAGCACCTGAATCACGACGGATACCAACATCCACGCGAGAAAGATAAAGAACAGAGCAATCCCGCCAAGGACCATGGCTATGATGTGCTCCTTCGGGTGCTTCAGCCAGCCCGCGGCGAATGCAAACCCTGCGGGAACTCCAATTAAAATCGCCAGTGCCGCAACTGTCACAAATGAAAACAGCAATTGCCAAACAAAGTAGCGCATGCCGGGAACCTGCCTCTGGTTCCATCCTTTTGCGATCTCGCATCGCTTTGCGAGCACGCTGTCGAACAAAATAAAGCGCATCACGCTGCTCACATATAAAAACAAAACGAACAACACAATTCCGGTGACAATCAAGATCGCAATCAGTCCTGCATAAAGCATTGGATTCTGAACGGGAAGCCCCATGCTGAGCAGATGCTGCGAACGAGGATGCGCGGGTATGTTGAAATTGGGCGAACTGCATCCTCCAGAAGTCATCTCCCCGGCAAGAAAGCCGACCAACGCCAGTTTCGCCCACTGCGCGGCACGAAAAGGCTGGAGAAGCTGCTGCTTGGTGTGATGGAAAGCGGGAGTAATCGCATCTATCGCAGACAGCGGCAACAAGCACCTCGCATATGACGGTACGCAGGAAGGTACTAAGAACGGCAGGGCAAGGTCAACCCAATAACCTTTCTGAACTCACGAGAGTGATGGCGGTTGTAAAAAGAATGTGGAGACATTTTTACAATTGAGGAAAGCCTCGGGCACCGGGCCCACTTGTAAGATTGGGATCTCATTTAAATCATATGTGACTGAGGCTGCCGCACCCTTGCGTGGTTTTCGCAAGGGTTTGGGCCTCAACTGTCAGTAGAGAGAGGCGTTCTGATTCCTACGAAAAGGGTGGGTCGGCGGCATGAATTCCCATCCGTCGAAAATCGCGACGGATGGGGCAGCCTCTCTCTTATGATCCCCGACAAAAATCAAATCCCCATCAAGGATGGGCCAGCCTGCCCGACGCGCTGAAGCTGGTCCGGCGTCTGGCGCGGCCTAGACGGCAGGACCTGATTCTATGCGGAAACGCGGGAAACCCAGATCACCCTCCTCGTCGCCTTCCCACATCAAACGCTCGCCAAGTCGTGGATTAATTCTTAGGTACATATCCATTCCGATCTTGCGAAATGCCTCGTGTATCGCCTGGAACGCATCAATGCCAGCAGCGTACGAGATCTTCTCGTCGCCCGTTCCACAAATCTGAAACGGACAATAGAAGTCCGACGAATTCGGAAATCTTTCCGGCTTCCCCATCTTAACTAGGATGTGTGTCGCCTTGGGTTCCTCATCTTTGAGGTAAAATGTGCGAACTGCGATGACGTCACCGAGAGTTTCCAAATACATGTCTCACCTTTTCACCACTTAATAAGGGGACTCTTTGGTGCCCCAGTTGTTAGGCATTCGCCGTAGCGTGTATGAGCGCTGTCAAAGCAGCGGTTCCTCGCGGAGGCTTTGTCCAGACCATTACATTGTGCTATGTCCGAATCGAATATATCAGCGCATTTGACCTCGCGTGCATCATCCCTCGGTTTCGGACTACCGTCGCCGGTCATACCTAATGTCAAGCTCAGAATGCTAAAAATGCCAGGCACTCGCGCCACCCATTTAGGTATGGTCCAAATCCACGGCACGGGCATCGTCGTTGTTTGTAGAGAACTCCCGACCGGCGTGCATACTCCGAAGTCGCAGGGGCCGTTGGGATTCAGGCCTAGCAAATTGCCCAGGCTCAGCGCCGGAAAGTTGATCCCCGGAGGCAGGCCCAGGGTCTCGTTGTTTGCGTACACTCCTCCCGTCCGCTGCGGAGGTGCTGGTGGTGTCTCAGGTGGGCCAGCGCCGCCGCCTCCGCCCCCGCCACCACCGCTGCCGGGGTCAGGCGGGCCAATGCAAAAGATGGGATCGTAATTGCAAAGAGGACACTCCGGCACGTCGAAAAACGGGTCGCAACCGCCTCCGCCGCAAAAGGGATCGCCCTCGACGCAGTCCCCGCCCAAGCCCAGCGCGTCGGTCGCGTTCAGCGGACGATTGCCCACATACGCATACCGGTTCCAGGTCTGCGGATCAGCCGGATTCACTGCCGCCATTCCCGCCGGGTCGGGCACCGTCCACCGGCCTTGCGTGCTGCTGTATTGCCGGAACGTGAACAGGTCAAGCCCCGATGCGGTATCGATGTCGCCCTGCGCGAAATTTTGCCATGAGGGCAAGCGTCCCGTCCACACCTGACCGTCGCCAAAGCCGAGATTGCTCATATTCCCGGCCACGGTGCCGTCATATTTGGTCTCCGCACGCACTGATCCCAACCAGTCGGGGTGGAAGAAATAGGTAATGCCATCCGCGTACGTCGCTACGTGGGTTCCTGCGGCATAGAGTTCGCTGCGGTCCCAGGTTCCAGCGACGAGCTCCGTGATTGGCTTGCCACCCAAGTTCAGTACAAAGTCCAGCGTGGTTGTTCCCAAAGACCTTCGCACTACATGGCCCTCAGCGTCGTAGACGTAGCTCGCCGTCATGCCGCCGTCCACCAGCGTCAGCCGATTTTCAGCGTCATAAGTATAGCTGTGAAAGCCGTCATTCAGGAGGTTTCCGGCGGCATCGTAGCAGTATGCATTTGCCGAGGTGCAATTCTGTGGGGCTCCTTGAATGTGGTTGTTGGCGTCGAAACTGTGTTGTGGCGAAGGTCCGGAACCGGCCGTCACGTTCTGCTGCACACGGTTGCTGAGGCGGTCGTATTTGTAGTTGAAACCCTGTCCGGATTTGCCGGAAGTGGACAAGCGTCCGAAATCATCATAGCTGTAAGTCCAGTTTCCGGTTACAGAGTCATTGCCGGTGTAAACATTGCTGTTCGGTGTGTAGCCAAGGCTGAAGCTGGGAATAAATCGGGGACAGACGGGACTGTCCCCGGTTTTCTTGACAACTCGACGGGGACGGCTTTGCTTTTGTGGCGTGAGTTGCAAAATGCAAAAATTGGGGTACGTCCCGTCTGTCCCCTAGTTTTGTTGTCCCCTAGTTTTGTTTATGGCTGGTACCTTGATATAGGGTTTGGAGCGGAAAATCTGGACCCAACGGACCGTCTTGGACGAGAATCGATCCGCGTACTGTTCCCAATTACCGCAATGGATCTGGACTATCGAACGGGAATACTGGGCGCTTCCTTAGCTACGGAGATTTGAAAAGCTCCGAAGGAGTGATCGAAAAAACGGCAGACCCGGCAGATGGCAACACGGGCGGGTTGCCAGAAACGATTGTCCCGAACCCCGAAACGCAAATTGAATTACAAGGCGTCGAAGGCCTGAACCCAGAATTCTGAGAAATAATCTGTATGAATGACCCGGACTTTTATCTTGCGTCAAGCGAAGGTTACGAGGGTGATGATATGTGGAAACCTCGACGTGGTTGGCGCATAACGCGGATGCCAACGCCTGGGAGAGACGATTTCCTGTTGGCAAGGATTGATCCGCCTGTCATTGGCCAAGAATATGGATTAGGTTCCCATAATATTGACCTTGTGTTGTTGGCGACAAGGCATAAGGGAGCTTCGCTATTTCCGATCACGGAATGGCCGGTGTTCGTTCACGTGGCTTGTCCCCTGATTAACAATGTGGAGAGTCGCGACAACTTGCAGAACGAGGAATTTCAGAACATTGCATGGGCTGAACTCTACAGAACTGAAGATGATGCGCGCAGGAAGTTGCGTTAGGAAGTGTCAGAAATGAATGAAAAATCTCAGCGACCACCAGAACAGGTAGAGGTTACCAAGCTCCAGTTTGTGGGAGAGCAGGATGGCGTTCCTGAGCGTGAGCTAAAAGCAAAGTTATCGGAGCTTTTTCGGCGTTGCTGCTCTGTCCGCAGAGCCTACTTAGCGCAAGTCAGTTATGGCGAAGGGATTACCGAGGTGGCACTTTGTCTGCGCGCGGACTTCGATTCTCGCGGCGATACTGTTGAGCGCGTGGCGGGTATCTTTTCCGATATATTCGGCAGTCATGAACACTTGGATATCCTGTTCTTGAACCAAGAACAAGAAGCTGCCTTGTCCGACTGTTGTAGGACATTTTTCAGTGCGGGCGGTCCATCTTTGCAGGCGAAGTAGTGGGCGTTCCGCCACTCGCAGAGCACCGCACACGCTCCCTTTGGCGAGTCGTACGGTGGAAGCGGCTATCCGCTAGGATTTGCCGGACAGAGGAATAAATCGGGGACGAATAAATCGAGGACAGACGGGACTGTCCCCGATTTTCTTGACAACTCGACGGGGACGGCTTTGCTTTTGTGGCGTGAGTTGCAAAATGCAAAAATTGGGGTACGTCCCGTCTGTCCCCTAGTTTTCCTCCGAAAGCACGAACGGAGGGGTTACTAGTGTCACCGTTCCTCCGAACCCTGCTGGATACAAGAATGCACCGGCAGGTGATGTGTTTGCAGAGTTCGATGTTCCACGCGAGAGCCTCCAGACAATGGAGGGTGGATGGGGGAAAATCTATGGCCCTAATAGTGTACCTTTTGGAGAGTATTATGAGATTGAGGAGATGCCCGCCGCAACTGGAATCGAGGTCCTTGGAGAAATTCCGTGAGTGATAGCAACGTTCAGCAAGTGGAGAAATGGTTTACACAAGGCGGATCGCGCCTGTCGCAGTCCTTTCCCGAGATGCATTTTCACGTTTTTTATGCGGCCGATCAAATCCAAGGAAAAGTGAACATACAGATCAACGGACCACTAGCTGGAGCAAGCATAAGCTTCTGGAATAAGGGGGACGTTCAGGCTATAGCCCTGGATAAAGTGCACCGCAAGGAGATTTCATTCGATGATCGCATACTCACCGTCGACGACAATGTGAGTTCACTGCTGCAGTTGTACTTCGAGAAACTCATGTCATTACTGAAGGATATTGAAGGGCTGGCTGGCCCATCCTTGTAGATTTTGATCTTCTTAATATCATAATGAATGAAGGCTGCCTGTGATCTTTCAACACGTTGTCCATTCGACCAAAACCGGAGAAGCTGATTGTGCTGAGCAATCTACTTCCGAGGAGAGATCGAATGGACATCCAC